>ERZ650311.63-NODE-63-length-64598-cov-16.981206_pt1 | contig 64598 bp, 102 predicted proteins | sample MGYA00376247_ERZ650311 | MGnify/ENA primary metagenome ERZ650311 (study PRJEB26733, sample SAMN07839324) | wastewater metagenome | biome: small river; feature: stream; material: water | place: USA: North Carolina | collected 2016-07-28 ... | reverse complement strand
AGGGACGCCACCAGGGACGCCACCGGGGGCGCCACCGGGGGCGCCACCGGGGGCGCCACCAGGGCCGCCACCTGGGCCGCCACCAGGGACGCCACCGATGACGCCACCTGGGACGCCACCGGGGCCGCCACCTGGGACGCCACCAGGGACGCCACCGATGACGCCACCATGGGCGCCACCATGGGCGCCACCGGGGGCGCCACCTGGGACGCCACCAGGGACGCCACCAGGGACGCCACCGGGGGCGCCACCGGGGGCGCCACCGGGGGCGATCTCAAGCATTGGTGGATTTTCCGGCTCGGGGAAATGCGCAGTCTCGCCGAGCGGATCGGACGCGCCGAATATATGCTCAGCTGCGCCGCCTCTGCTTGGCGGATGTGGCAAGGTGGAAATCAGTGGTCGGGCTATGACAGCCTTCTGAGCTTCTTTCAGGACGTGGCCAAGCTCGACATCGACTATTCTGCTTACCGGCACTGGCGCGCTCTGGCTGAGCGCTCGGGCCCTCGCATCGTGCATCCAGACTTCTGCATGATTTCGGACAGGCCGGAGCGGTTGTTAGTCGACGACCAGAACCGCCCCCATTGCGATGACGGCCCGTTCTGCCGCTGGCGCGATGGCTCTGCGCTCTACTCGGTCCACGGCGTGCGCGTGCCGGCATGGCTGATCGAGCAGCCCGAGCGCCTGTCCTGGGAGCTGATCGCTACCGAGCAAAACGCCGAGGTCAAGCGCGTGATGATCGAGCGCTATGGCGTGGCGCGATATGTCGCCGACGCCGGTGGCAAGGTGCTCGACCAGTGCCCGGAAGACCATCCTCTCCTCGGCCTGCGCGGCGCCCGGCTCCTGTCGCTGCCGACCGTGGGCTACGAGCAGCCGCTGACGGTGATCGAACTGGTCAACAGCACGCCCGAGCCGGATGGGCACTGCAAGCTCTACCATTTGAGCGTCAATCCGGACCACTACAGTGGACGGGCGGGCAAGGAATGTCTGGCAGCAGTCGCCAGCACGTGGCGTGACCCCGACACGGGTGCGTTGATCTTTACGAAACCCGAGGATTACCTCCTCACGTCTCAGGAGAGCTGATTATGACGAACTACCGCCAGGGCGATGTCCTGCTGATCAAGGCCAAGGCCATCCCGGCCGAGGCCAAAGCGCAGCCTCGCCCGATCCTGGCCTATGGCGAGGTCACTGGCCATCACCACCGGATCGCCAACGCCACCAGCGCAACCTTCTTCCGCCCGGACGACATGCCGGCCGGCAGCGTCGGCGGCTGGCTGGAGGTGCGCGAGACCGCCGATCTCGTGCATGAGGAGCACTCGACGATAACCCTGCCGCCCGGCCTCTATCGCCTCGCCCGCCAGGTCGAGGAGACGCCTGAGGCTGTGAGGCAGGTGGCGGACTGAGGACGCGCAATGGCAATCTCACTCGCATCGCTGCGTCGCAAGGAAGCGCCCAAGCCGCCGATTTGGGTGCTGTACGGCCCGGCGGGCATCGGAAAAACCACGCTTGCCAGCGGGGCGGACAACCCGGTGCTGATCGCTGCCGAGGACGGCATCGGCCAGCTCGACGTCCCGCACTGGTCGCCCGCCTCGTTCCAGGACGTGCTCGACGCAATCGGCTCGCTCTACGCCGAGGAGCATGAGTTCAAGACGCTGGTGATCGACAGCGTCGACTGGCTGGAGCCGCTGATCCACGCCGACGTCTGCGCCAAGAATGGCTGGGTGAATATCGAGGCGATCGACTACGGCAAAGGCTACGTGGCGGCCGAGGCGGCGTGGCGGCAGTATATCGACGGCATTCGAGCGCTGCGCGATGATCGCGGCATGCAGATCATCCAGATAGCGCACGAGGAAATCAAGCGCTACCAGTCGCCGGATAGCGAGGCGTACGACCGTCACGCCATCAAGCTGCATCGCCGCGCCTCGGCGCTTCTGCAGGAGCACGCCGACATCATCGCATATGTCGGCTACCGAGTGTCGCTGGTCGAGAACAAGGGCGGATTTACCAAGACCAAGCGCGGCGTCGGCGTCGGGCAGCGCGTGATGTACTTTGAGGAGCGCCCGAGCTTCATCGCGAAGAACCGGTTTTCCCTGCCTGCGTCCATCGATCTGCCTGCAGTCGATCAGGCGCACGCAAACCCGCAGGCGGCTTGGGCCGCTGTCGCGGCGCATCTGCCGCAGTTCGCGGCCTGAACCGAAACAGAAACCAACGCACTAGACTGGATACGAATATGGCTGCTTTTGCCATGACTTACGACTTCGCGAACGAGCCCGCACAGACCCCGCGCGGGGACTTCGAGCTGCTGCCTGCCGGGTGGTATCTGGCGCAGGCGATCTCCAATGAGGAGAAGGGGATCAAGAACGGCGGCACGCGCCACGAGTTCGTTTTTGAGATTCTCGACGGCCCGCACGCCTCCCGCAAGCTGTGGGTGAGCCTCAACCTCGGCTCGCTGAACGAGGAGAGCGTCAGGTACGCCCGGAGCGATCTGGACGCCATGTGCGCTGCCGTGGGCAAGCGGCAGGTGGCGAACGGCGACGAGCTGATGTTTCAGCCGATGATGATCCGTGTGGTGGTGAAGCCGCCGAAGGATGGCTACCCGGCCAAGAATGCCGTGCAGGGCTACAAGCCCGCGCAGGGCGGTTTTGCGCCCCGTCAGGCGCCTCCGCAGCGTGCCGCTACCCACGTAGCGCCCGCGCCCGTGTCGGCGCCCCAGGCGGCTCCCAGCGGCCCTGGCGGTGGCCGCCCGATGCCGTGGACGAAAAAGAGCGCGGCTTGATCCTGCGCCGGGGCTTCGGCCCCGGCTTTCCTTTTGTGCGCTTGAGGGGCCATGGCGAAGATCACTGTCGTTAACCGTTGCCCGACCGTCGAGGCTGCAGACCGGGCTCTGGAGGGGCGCCAGAACGATAGGCCGCGCCCATACCTCGGCATGTCGGCGCTGGGTGATGAGTGTACTCGCAAGCTTTGGCTGCAATTCCGCTGGGTTGCGAAAGTTCGCTCAGACGCCGCATCGCTCAAGCGCTTCGCAGATGGGCATATTGGCGAAGAAGTGCAGGCCGAGCGTCTGCGGCTTGTGCCTGGCGTGTCGCTGTACACGCACGACACGGAGACGGGAAACCAGTTCGGCTTCGAAGACCTGGATGGGCACCTTCGGGGGCACATGGACGGCGCCATCATCGGATTGCTGCAGGCGCCCAAGACATGGCACTGTTGGGAGCACAAGCAAACATCCGAGAAAAAGCAAGCTGATCTGCAAAAGCTGATCGACAAGCTAGGCGAGAAGAATGCGCTGGCTGCGTGGAATGCCACATACTACGCGCAGGCCCTGCTATACATGCAATACTCAGGCATGGATCGGCACTACATGACCGTGGCCAGTGCCGGCGGTCGCAACACTATCGCATTGCGCACGGAAGCTGATCCACAGGCGGCAGCGGCGTTGGTTGAAAAGGCGCGATCCGTCATCTTCTCCAGCACCCCGCCGGCCCGCATCTCCAATACGCCCGACTTCTATCTGTGCCGGTCATTCTGCAGCTTCGTCGGCCAGTGCTTCGGCACGGATGCGCCCGAACGCAACTGCAGGAGTTGCATGCATTCGACTCCAACGGTTCAAGGGATGTGGCTGTGCGAGAAGCACGGCAACACCCTTGACCTCGACGAGCAGCGCCGAGGATGCCCCGACCAGCGACTTCTGCCGGCTCTTGTGCCGGGCGAGCAGATCGATGCAACCGAGGACACGGTCACGTACCGCATGCCTGATGGCTCCGAGTGGGTGGATGATGGGCCATGACGCTCACGCTGCGGCCTTATCAGCGTGAGGCGATCGACAGCCTGTACTCGTTCTTTGAGGCGGGCGGCGACAACCCGATCGTCTGTATCCCGGTGGGCGGCGGAAAAACGGCCGTCATGGCCACGTTCATGCGCGAGGCGATCGAGAACTGGCCCGGAACGAAGATTCTTCTTCTCAGCCATGTCAAGGAGCTTCTGGCGCAGTCGGCGGCCACGCTCAAGCGTGTTTGGTCTGAGGCGCCGGTAACGGTATACTCGGCTGGCCTTGGCTCCAAAGACCTGAGTGGCGACATTGTCATTGCCGGCATTCAGTCGATCTGGAAGCGTGCCTACGATTTCAAGCACGCAATCGACCTTGTACTGATCGATGAATGCCATCTGCTGAGCGACAACGATACTTCGTCCTACCGCAAGTTTCTGGCCGACTTGGCTGTCGTGAGTGGCGGCATGCCGAAGGTAATCGGTCTTTCGGCCACGCCGTGGCGGGAGAACTCCGGTCCGCTGCACAAGGGGGAGAACGCTCTATTCTCCGACGTCGCTTACGAGATCGGCATGGGCGAGCTGATCGAGCAGGGCTATCTCGCCCCGCTGCGATGCAAGCATACCGAGACGCAGCTTGACGTGACGGGCGTGCATACCCGCGCTGGCGACTATGTGCCGAGCGAGCTGCAGGCGGCGGTCGACAAGGACGATGTGAATGCCGCCATCGTGGCCGAGCTGCTGGAGCGCGGGCGCGAGCGCAAGTCGTGGCTCCTGTTCGGCGTCGGCACAGCGCATTGCGAGCATCTGTGCGCTCTGATCAGGGCTGGCGGCGTCGAGGCGGCGTGCGTGTTCGGCGAGACGCCGGCAGCGGTGCGCGACCAGCGGGTAGCCGACTTCCGGGACGGCAAGCTGCGCTGCCTGCTGACGGTGCAGGCGCTGGGGACCGGCTTTGATGCGCCAGGGATCGACCTTATCGGGCTGGCTCGGCCGACGAAAAGTCGCGGGCTCTACGTACAATTTATGGGACGTGGCGTGCGCTTGGCGCCCGGCAAGGCCGACTGCCTGGTGCTTGATTGGAGCGGCACCGTGGCTCGGCTGGGGCCGGTCGACATGGTGCGCGGCCGGGAGCGCAAGAAAGGCTCGTCGGCCGATGAGTCAAGCACGCCGCCGATGAAGGTGTGCCCCGACTGCGAGGAGGAGATGCATGCCGCAGCACGCGAGTGCCCGTGCTGCGGCCATGAGTTCCCGCCGCCCGATACGATGTACGCGCTGTCCGACCGCGCCATTCAGAGTGCCATCCTGGCGAGCGAGATGGCGCCGGAGTGGCTGTCAGTTAAAGGCGTCGAGTTCAAGCGCCACAACAAGCCCGGCAGCCCGCCCAGTATGCGCGTCGACTACCGTGTCGGCCTGAACCGCTACAGCGAGTGGGTGTGCCCTATGCATGCGGGCGGCGCGCAGCGGGCGGCGGCTAGGTGGTTTGCCGCGCGCGGCTGCCCCGAGCTACCCGAGAGCATCGAGCAGGCGCTGGAGTGGGCGCCGTTCCTGGCGGTGCCGTCGCATATCAAGGTTTACCCGGACGGCCAGTTTTGGCGGATCGGCGCCGTGCGCTTTGACCAAGAGCAGGCGGCGGCGTGAACACGACGACATGCTGGGTCTGCAAGAGGAGAACTAACCGAAACGCTTGGGTTTCTCCGTCGCCTTATGGTGACGGCAATCTCGCAACCACCTGCTGCGACAGGTGCTTACGTCAACTAGCTGTACGAAGGAATAAACTGGTGATTGATCCCTCAGACGCCGAAAAAGAGGCCCTGGCCCTGGCCGGAGAGCGCGGCGGCGAATACCTCGATGCACTGCAAAAGACCGATCTCGCGACCATGGATGAGCAGGAGTGGCGGACCTTCGTCGCCTGCGTCTGCGGCGGCTATGTCGAGGGCCTGCACAGCGTCGCCAAGGCGATGCGGCAGCTCGCAGGCGAGTTCGAGGCCAAGGTGACGGAGTATCGGAGCGCTCCGGCGGCTGAGCTTCTGGCACCCAGCGCCAAGACTAAGGTCAGGCTGACCGACTCCGAACTGCCTTTCTGAAGGGCCGAGCATGCTCATGACGCCTTCGCACGACGGGGGCGTACCGCCCCTGCATCGTTTCAAATGGATGGCCGAGCACGGCTGCAAGCTCCAGGAGCTTGGTTATCCGCTCCTCCCGATTGCGCCGGGGGCGAAGTATCCCGGCTTGTTCGACGGCATGTCCTGGCGCGGCTTCACGGGCTGGCAGGGCTATGCCATGGCAGCGTCGACCGAGGAGCAGGTTGAAGAGTGGTCGGGCTGGCCGGGGGCTGGCATCGGCATTCCCTGCGGCCTGATCGGCGGCCTCGATCTGGACATCCTCGATGCCGAGGCATGCTTGGCGGCCTACGAGTTGGCCGGCAAGGCGCTCGGCCCTCCCCTCACCTACCGCGTCGGCCTGGCGCCCAAGCGGCTGATACCGTACCGGATGGCCGAGCCGTTCGCGAAGGTGAAGCATGGGCCGATGGAGTTCCTGGCCCTCGGCCAGCAATTCGTTGCCTACGGCATCCATCCCGACACGCAATCACCCTATCACTGGCCGGTCGAGGAGCTGAGCGACATCCCCTTCGCCGAGCTGCCGGTCGTGACCGAGCAGCAGGTGCGCGCGTTCATGGCGGCGGCGTATGAGCGCCTGCCGCCGGGGCTGCGCACGAAGGCGCCGGAGCGGGATCGCAGCGGCGAGGTGTACTATGCCCGCGGCGGCGATCAGCGCGGTACGTGGGAGGCCACGGCCGCAGCCGTCGAGCATATCCCGGTCGGCGATGACAGCCACGATGCGTGGATCAAGCTCGGGCTCGCCATCAAGGGCAGCGTCGGCGATCGGGGCCTGGAGCTGTGGGACCGGTGGTCGCGGCAGAGCGCGAAGTACAAGCCGGGCGAGTGCGCGCGGCGCTGGGCTGCGCCGTCGTTCGCGCCACGCGACGTGGGCTTTGGGCATCTGTGGACGCGGGCAACCGAGGCGGGGTGGCAGCCGCCGGGCGATCTGATCTTCTCGCAGGAGCGGGCGGATCAGCTTGCGGGGCTGGTCGAGCATCGGGCGCAGCCTTGGCTGGATCGGATTAAGGCAGCGCAAGAGGGTAATTTCGATCCCGAGACAGGGGAGGTTATCGAGGGCGAGATTGCGGTAATTGAGGATACCGATAATGCCCTGATCCCGCTGCCGCCGCTGGTGGCGAGCGAGAATCTGTGGCGCCGGCCGGGAGGTGATCTGCCGGGCGACGACTTGGCGCGCGAAGCTGGCGGCATCCTCGGTCTGATCACAGACTGGCTGAGCAAGACGGCGCACAAGCCGCAGCCGATCCTCAACCTCGGCGCCGCCATAGCCCTCTGCGGCGCTTTGATGGGCCACCAGTACAAATATACCGGCGCGGGCGATCTGCGCACTAACGTCATGATCCTGGGGCTAGCCGGCTCGGGTGCTGGCAAGAACCACCCGATCAAGCAGATTGCGGCGCTGCTGGAGGAAGCCGGCCTGCGCGACTTCAATCTAGGCCGCAGCGTTGGTAGCACGGCCGGCATCATCTCGGCCATCACCCGCCACTTCACCGGCGCTTTGATCGTGGACGAGGCCGGGAAGTTCTTTTCCCGCCTGCTGAGCGACCGCTGCCCGGCGCACCTGGCGGCGGCGGCCGAGCTGATGACCACGCTCGCCACCAGCGCCACGGGGGTGTTTGTCGACGATGTCAAGGCAGCCGACCGCGACCCCAAGGCCATCCGCTGGGACGTGCCGGACCCCTGCTTCTGCCTCTATGGTGTGACGGTCGGCGAGCCGCTGTGGGAGAGCCTAAACAGCGGTCTTGCCCTTGACGGCTTCCTGGCCCGCCTGATCATCCTGCAGACGCCCGATGACGATCCCGACGAGCAATATGACGCTGAAAAGGTGAGCTTGCGGCGGGGCGAGGTCGCTCAGGCGCTTCTGCATTTGGTCGTGGGGGCGGGGACGCCCGTGACGACCATATCAGTGGCATCGGCCACGGGCGGGCGCAAGCCGAAAATTGAGGGCAAGGGGGAGAGCATGACGCGCAAGTGGGACGCGCCCGATCCCTATGATGTGCCGGCAACCTTTGAAGCCGTAACGCTTATGCGCAAGCTGGGCAAACAGGACCAGATCGATCTGCGCGCCAGCCGTGGCAATGACAATTTCTCCTCGATCATCGCCCGCCGGGGTGAGTACACGGCGAAGATGGCCTTGATCCGGGCCGTCAGCCGCGACCCGTTCGCGCCCGTGATCGAGGAAGAAGATGTGATCTGGGGTAGGGGGGTGGTGGTCTTCTATCAGAAAGACCTCATCAAGGCGGTCGAGGACAACGTCTCGGACGGCAAGTGGGACGCCACGGTCGTGCGCATCAACAAGATCATCCGCGACGCCAAGGGGTGGATTCCACAGAATGAGATTACCCGCAGGACGCAGCGCATCCCGCCGCGTGAGCGGGCGGACGCGCTGGCGCAGCTCCTGGAGGCGGGCAAGATCGAGGCGCGAGCGCTGCCTGCTGACGGCGGTAACGGAGGGCGCGCCCGCACCGAGTTTCGCATCGCTCGACGGCGATAGGGCAATCGTCATCGCGTTGACGTTTGAAAATGACGCTCCGGCGTCATTTTCTTTTTGTACTTCAAAGGCTTAGAGCAAACGTCAATCATCAATCGTCATTCCACCAATTCTGCACCTGGGGGAGGGTCAGGGGTGGGGTATGATAAAGTCTATCGGATTAGTAGGGAGATGTGGATAACTATATATATGATGATGATGATGATGATTGATGATTGATGATTGATTTAATATATTGAAAACACTCACTTTTTTGCCCTTCAAACGTCAAATTCAAACGTCATCGTGATGATGTTTGCTAGACAAGCAAGGCGCTCGTGCTATACTCCCGGCCGACGCGGCCAGGGCGACGGCCCGAACACCGGCCTCCTGCACCGGCTGCCGCGTCGCCACAGCCAGCAGGGGCCAGTAGGAGGCCATTCGTGAGCACGCCGAGGTTTCTTCAGGTTTGGACCAGCGCCGGGAGCAGCTACGTCCCGACGTCGAGTATCGGTCGCATCGACCCAGCGGGTTCGGACGGGTACTGCTCTGCGTACGATCAGTCGGGGCGCAGGCTCGGTTCCATCTACTCCCGCACCGCGGACGACGTAATGCGCATCACCATCCCCAATACCACGTCAGCCGCCGTTGTGCAGGTTTGGCGCAACGAGGAAGGGGGCATCTGCTATCGGTGGCTCCCGATCATCGGCTGGAGCATCAAGCCCGGCTACGGCAGCGAATTGAACGACCCCATTACGCCGACGAGTGACCCGTGCGGAGCGTGGTTTTATGACTTCGGCTCAGAGGTAAGGTCGGGCCGCTACGTATCTCGCGACGACGACAGTTGTGACATCTTGGAGGAGGCCGCCGATGCCGCTTTGGCGCGCGAGCGGACGGTGCCCGACTAGCCGCTCGGTTTCCCTCCCCGCAAAACTCCTTGACCGCCAGTTGCGCACCCGCTAAAAACTGGGCCTCGAACCTCCCTCTACAGATCGAACTTCAGGCCCCGTGCGAAAAATCGTGCGGGGCTTTTTTTCTTCCTTGAAAAACAGCGCGTGCGTGGTACGCTTCGTTTGCCAAACACACCGTGGGCCTGCGGCCCGAGGACGCTACCATGTTCCACTACTTCGACCGCCGCGACAGTGCCGAGCAGGCGCTGTCCTGCTGTGTTTCGCGTGCCGGCGAGCTGCCCGTGATGGCTAGCAGCGACGGCAGCCCCCGCTACCTCGGCAGCGCCGCCAACCGGCATGACGCCGCCCAGATCGCCCTTGATAATGCCTTGAGCGCCATGGCCATTCGCCGTGTGCGCTCAGCCTGCACGGGCCGGCGGTATTGGGAGGTCAGGGTTTAGGTGCGGCTGTGCGAAAGCGGCCGGTGTGGATTTCCTAGATGGGAGTTTCAGAATGATGCACGCACGTTTTCTGGAGCGCACCGCGCCGTCGTGCGCGGTAGCTGACGAGCTGTTCTATGGTCTGCGGATCGCGATACCGCTCAGCCTCGGCGCGTGGGCTGCCATATGGTCAGCCGTGTGCTGGGCGGTGTGGGGCTGACATGGACGTGACGAGAGCGGACATCGACGGGAACCTCTGCATCGGGCGCGCGGCCGGGGTGGCGATCGGGCTGGCGATGATGGCGTGGCTGCTGGGGCTGGCGTTGCTGATGCCGAGGAGGCGTGGATGAACAGGCAACACCCGCAAATGAGCCCAAACGGGAACGACGTTGGCGTGGAGCTGGCGCGCTTCCTGTGTATCGTCGCTGAGCGCTTGGAGCTTGGCGAGGACGCCGGCTGGAGCGTGCCCACGCTGCTCAGGAATGCGGCCGACGACATCATGCGGCTTGAAGGTGAGATCGAGAACATGCGCGCCGGCCTGATTGCCGCGATGGCGGCGGTTCAAGAATGACCTGGGAGATCGAGCGCGTCGTTGCCGGCGAGTGGCGGCCGATATCCCGGCTGCACTCCGGAATCAGCCGCAGGACGATCTACGACACGGTCGAGGCCGCCATCAAAGCGCTGGTCAGCCTCATGAGCGTGCATGCCTCCGAGGAGCTGCGGCTGGTGCAGATTGCCGAGAACGGCGAACGTGAGGTGGTGGGTTGACGCACGAGGAACTGCGCATGATCAGGGCCGAGCTTGGCCTGGGCGTGGCCGGCTTCGCTCTCCGGCTGGGGCTCGACGACACGAACGGTCACGCCAAGCGCAGGATGGTTCGCCTGCTCAATGGCAGCGAGCGCATCTCTGGACCGCTCGCGGTGGCCGCCCGCGCCCTGCTGCGCCTGCGTCGAGCTGGAGTGGCAATCTAACGTAAAGTTTGCGAACCAAGAAAACTTGTGGTATGTCCATCCTCAGGCTCAGACCCCAGGATGGACATGGCACCCACCGCAGAGCAGACCAAGCGCTGGCGCTCGGCTCGTAACGCCAAGAAGCTGTCGCGGCTCAAGAACATTGAGCACAGCCGGCACTACAAGCCGAGAGAGCCGGAGAACCCTGTCAAGCATTCCCTACTTCGGCGCATGCTGGATGCCGGCGAGATTACGCCAGCCCAACACGAGGCGGGCCTGCGCTTTCAGGCCGATTACTATGGCCATCTCGACGTGCGGGTTGCTGGCTATGTTCCGTCGAATGGCGGTGAGAGCTGCGCGTTTGAGCGGTTGAAGCGGCAGGCGGCCAGTTATCGGCGGTATGCCGACGCATTTGATGCATTGAATGGCAGCGTGACCTTGAGCGCTCGCGTGGCGACAACTGGGGCGTGTCATAGCAACTGTCGCGATCCAGACCTTGAGCATTTGCGCTTGGGCCTGTCTATCCTCTGCCGACACTACAACATTCCGGAGTGATCATGAGCATTGCCGACATGCATGGCTTTGGTGATGGCAACGAGGACGACAAGCTTGACCTTGAGCTGGCCATGAGCAGGCTGGGCTCGCTTGCCTACGAGGAGGAGCTTGCGGCCCTTCGCGCCCAGCTCAACGAGCGCGTGCTGCGCCACACAGCGCTCGACCTGGTCGTGCGCACGCGGGCCGAGGCGCATGAGGTTCTGAAGTATGCGGACAAGTTCCTGGCGTTCCTGAAGGGCGGCGAGTGATGGGCGGGATCGAGACCGAGACGCTGCGCCTGCTCGCAGAAGCCATTGAGAATCTGCAGGATGCCGGCGATGAGACGAACTGCGGCCTGACAGACGATCATATCCGGGCCGCCATCGTTGAGGCGGCGCACGCCATCAGGCAGCTTGTGTGGCTGCCGGCCATGAGCGACGGGATGGGCGAGTTCGATCGCGATTACGGCGACGAGCAGCCGTGAAGGGGCGGCCCCCAGGATCGCGAAACCAAGGCTCGGGCATGGTCCGAGCCTTGAGCTACTTGCGCGATCGTCCCGACGCAACGCGCAAGGAGATCGCGGCAGCGCTCGACGTGAGCATGCATATCGCCGGTCATGCCGTTCTGGCATTCCGCAAGCTCCCGCCGGGGGCAGAGCTGCGCTCCGCGCCCGATAGCGATCTGTACATCCCGCCGGCCCGCTTCGACCGGCTGGCGCAGGAGCCGGCGAGTGCGCTGGCCCTGATCGATCCCGAGCTGTTGGCGTTTGCGCGTGAGCGCGGGGTGCTGAGATGACCATTCTCCCTGACTATAAAATCCGTCAGCTCGCCCAGGTCGGCATGATCGAGCCGTGGTTCGAGGGCGTGAAGCGGCCGGGCAAGATCAGCTATGGCATCAGCTCCTACGGGTACGATGCCTCCCTGGCACCCAGGATCAAGCTGTTCTCGAATCTGCATGGCGCGGTCATCGACCCCAAGGCGATGGACGAGCGTTGCTTCCATGACGTCGAGGGCGACAGCTTCGTGATCCCGCCCAACAGCTACGCGCTTGGGCATACGGTCGAGCGGTTCAGCATCCCGAACGACGTGCTGGTGATCTGCTTGGGTAAGAGCACCTATGCCCGCGCGGGGATCATCGTGAACGTCACTCCGCTGGAGCCAGGGTGGAAGGGCCACGTCACGCTGGAGATAAGCAACGCCACGCCGCTCCCGGCCCGGGTGTACGCCCATGAGGGCATTTGCCAGTTCGTGTTCCTGCGCGGGACGTTGCCGGAGCGCACTTACGCCGATCGCAGCGGAACGTACCAGGGTCAGAGCGGTATTACCCTTCCACGGATCGCTGGAGGCGCGCAGGACGCCGATTTGAGGGCGGTGGCTAGGGTGGTGGCTCGAGACAGCTATTGCGCTTGTAATAGCTTCCTAGGCGGCCTGACGGGCATCGGCATGACGGATCGGAGTGCTTGATGAAACCAGCCCCGCTCCTTTGGAACGCCCTCGGCTTGGCACTCGCCGGCCTCGCCTACGCCGCCGGCTTCGCGCTGCCGCACGTAGCGGTGCTCGCAGCCTTCGCGCTCGTGTACGGTCGTGGGCTTTGGTGGGTGGCGCGCGGTACGCGGGATGACCTTGAGCACGCCTATCGGCAGATCGCCTATACCGGGCTCGCCGGCACTGTGCTCGGCTTGATCCTCGGGCTCGGCGGCGTCGATCCGAGCGCGGCCAACACGCCGGCAGCGGCAGCGACCTTCATCGGCACCATGCTCCTCGGCCTGGCGCACTCGCTCAAGAGCACGCTGCTGGGAGTGGTGCTGGTGATGTGGCTTGGGGAGACGGAGCGACTGCAGGGGAGGGCGTGATGGAAGCATCGCCGCCCGGCTACACGACCGCGCATTGGCTATCCGATGAGGCCAAGCCGACCGGAGGGACGATCCTGCAGGATGAGCCCGATGAGCCGCAGGATAGCGGCCTCGTGGACCATCTTGGCAGGCCGCTCTATCGCAAGCCGGTTAGGCGCCTGCCGGTCGGGTTCCTGCATCCATACCCTGCGAGGAGTTGATGCACAGCCGCCCCGAGGACATCGTCTATCAGGATATGCTCTGGAATATAGTGGGCGTGCTGGCGGTCGTCGCCGTGGCGGCGCTGGCCATGCTGGCTGTCGTCGCGAAGGCGGAACCGTCCAAGCGGCAGGCAACGGCGCCCGGCATGCTGACGATCTATGCGAGCTGGCCGGCTGCCTCGTGCAGCGACGTCGATGTGTGGATCGGCGACCCGGTCGACGACAAGCCGGTCAGCTACGGCCACAAGCATGGCGAGCTGGTCGACCTGCTGCGCGACGATATGGGCTGCACGCTCGATCGGTCGGGGCAGAACTTCGAGATGGCGACCAGCCACGGCATCGAGCCGGGCGAGTACGTCGTCAATGTTGGCCTTTACCGCATGCGCGAGGCCGGGCCGATCGTCGTGCATGTGACATGCTCGATCATCAACGGCGATGAGCGCACGGAAATCAAGGAATTGGACGTGACGCTTGAAGCGGAGGGCGAGGAACAGACTGCGGTCGCCTTTCGGCTCGATAGCGACGGCAAGCTGGTGCCGGGCAGCGTGAACACGATACCGCAACCGTTGTGGAGGAAGGGTTGAGCCGCATGCGGGACCGCGATGACGACTTAGTTGAGCGCGCGCATCGCGTCTTTGAGTTTGAGGGCAAGGTGCGCATTGTCGAGCTGAGCAAGCTTATGGCCGCAATGGCCGAACGCATCGGCACTCTCGACGATCGTCTCGCTGAGCTAGAGAAGCCGCGCGCCAAGAAGCCTTTCGGCGCCCACATCGAGAGCGAGGGCGGGCGCTTTTAGGCGCACGGCACCTTCCTAACCCCGCAACGCAGCCCAGCTCACCGGCGCCACGCGGGCGCAGTGCTCGGCGATCATGTTGGCGATCTCCTGCGCCTCGGCCTGGGCGTGACCGTCCTGGCGCAATCGACAGACGCGGGCGAAGAACAGGAGAGAGCCCTTCCAGACCCACGTGGTCATCATGGACTGCGGCAGGACAAAGCGGGCTTGCTCAGGGGCGACGCCTAGCTCGCGCAGGTGATCAAAAGCAGCACCGGCGGCGGAGCCAGACTCGAACGAGATCACGCGCGCCGCATGCGGATCGTCGATCGCACCCGAAGACCCTTGCTTGATGTCTGCCGGCCTCTTGCGCCAGACGTCAGGCTCGTAGCACTCCCGCGCCTCGGCGATGTACCGGCCACTCTCCTCCGACCACGCCGCATATCCGGCATCGCCGCCGACCACGCCGACGTGCGACTTCCAAAGCTGGCGGGCTATGGCGAGCGGAGCGCTGACGCGGAATTTCAGCTCGACCTGAGCAAATGGCGCTTCGTGGGTCGAGATGTTGCGGATGCGCTTGAACAGGGCGAGCGCCTCGGTCGGGTCGCCGCACGCGACGATCTCGGCCAGCAAGTCGCCCAGCTCGCGCGAGGACAGGCCATCGGCGAGGAAGCGGATCAGGCTGGCGTCGGCCGGGCGTAGGTTGCCTTGCTCGTCGTATGAGCTGTCGCGGCCGAAGCTGGCGCGCGCGGCGTTGACGACGTCGATGTCGCCGCCCATGGAGTCGAGGCATTGGACTTGAAGTTGGGGCATGCAGGCTCCGTGGGTTTAGGCGAACTGCGCCATGTAGCTCACCAGCTCGGCCGCAGTGAACTCTGGGCTGTAGCCGTCCTCGAAGTACCCGGCGAGGTCGGCGTCGCTGCCCGCGACCGCATCGGCTCCGGCCGCTTCCGCCGCCATCGCCTCGAACTCATGCCTTGCATCTTATGCCGTTCCCTGCTACTTTGCAATAGCAAATGAGCGGATGGAGTGAATGCGCAGGGGATACATCAGATTAGGCACTTCTGGCCCATCGCTGGAGCAGCAGCAGATGGCTCTGCGCACGGCTGGCATCGTGGATTTCTCGGGCCGCGGGCCGGTGTATGTCGACCAGCCGCCGCGCCACAGCCCGCGCAACCCGGTGTCGCCCACGCCTGAGCGCGACAAGCTGCTGCGCAACCTGCGTGATGGCGATGAGGTGGTGGTCATGACGGCGGGCAGGCTCGGCATGACGATCGCCGACACGCTCGCCACCCTGGCCGCTATCAGCGCGAGGGGCGCCACGCTGTTCGAGATCGAGACGCAGCGCTCCTATGCTTGGAGCCCTGAGGCGGTCGAGATCGCCGAGTTGGCTGCCAGGTCGGAGAGCCAGCGCAAGCGCGAGCAGCTTATGCGGATGCGCGAGCGGGCGAACGAGCTGGGCGTTGAGCGCGGCAAGGCCACGAAGCTGAGCGACAAGAAGATGCGAGAGCTGAAAGTCGACTGGCGCAACGGGCTGCTAACGGCTGCCGAGGTTGCGGCCAAGTACAAGGTGCCGGTGCGCACCCTCTACAACAAGCTGGGCGTGCGCGGCACGCCGCGGTTCGGTGGACCGAAAGGAAGACGTGATGGCAACTGACGAGAAGACGACCGACGACAGTCGCAATCCTGACGGCACCTACGACGGAACCAAGCTCTTCTCGCGGCTGACAGGCGGCGTCATGTCGCCGGCCGAGATCAAGTGGACGTTCGATCGCCTCAAGGCGCTGATGGCGGCGGGAACGCCAAAGGATGATGCCAAGGAGATCGTCAAGGCGGAAGCGGCGGGCAAGCCGTGGGAGGCTGCGCATGGCCGCTGAACCCGAAACGACCGAGCAGACCCGGCTAGACTACCTGCGCGACCGCATCTGGGCCGTCGCTCGCGGTAAGCCCGTGCGCGATCTCGACGAGGCTTTCGAGGCTGTGCGCGTTGAGATCGAGCAACTGCTGCGCGAAAATGAGCGTCTTCATGCTCGCGTGGCCGAGCTGAGAGCTTCAGCCCGCCAGAACGGTGAGGCTGTGAACATACTCGCTCAGCACGGAAAGTGGAGTAGTGATGCCTAACCAGCAATCGACCGGCTGGCAGCCGATCGAGACCGCCCCGAAAGAGCCGACCAACATCCTCGGCGAAGGACCAAGGATACTGCTGTGCGGCGGCTTTCTGAACGGCGATGGCACACCTGCCGTGCGCACGGGTCACTGGAAAGCTGCACGCACCAACTTCTGGTGCGACACGGCGCTCGGACGATGTGCCGATGCGCCCACTCATTGGATGCCCCTACCGGAGCCACCTCATGCGTGATCCTAAAACGACCGCTCGCCCTATGACTGAGCAGGAGAAAGCTGCATGCGAGACGGCGACAACGGAGGCACACGCACGGTTTGATGCACTCTTGAGCCAAACGACCCTGCGCGAGAAGCTGGTTGAGACGATCGCGCCCATGCTCGCGGATGGCCGCACGGCGGGCGCGGACGGTGTGCCGCGCGTCGGTCGGGCGACCCGGAAGAAGGCCGAGCAGATCGCAGACGCCGTGCTCGCCCGCATTCATGGCGAGGGCCTGTCACTGGCAAGGAGGCCCGGCGATGAGCAGTGAATCGACCCCGCGCGTCCTGAACAAGCGCCGTGACGGCATGCCGCCCGGCTCCGTCTACATCGGGCGCCCCAGCAAGTGGGGCAACCCGTTCGTGATCGGCCGCGACGGCAGCCGCGACGAGGTGGTTGCGAAGTATCGCAACTGGCTGGTGGGCGAATATCACGCTGGCCGCGTCACCCACGAGGAACTGGCGGCATTGCACGGTAAGCAGCTCGTGTGCTGGTGCGCGCCGCTGGCCTGCCACGGTGATGTGCTGGTCGAGGCCGCAGCATGGGCGGAGGCGTCGCGATGAGCGACCAGCAAACGACCCCGCCCAAGCCTGTTGTGCATCCAGCCCGGTGCTGGTGCGCTCTGACGCCCGATGGCACCTTGATCCCGTGGTTGTGCGACACCGACCGCGAGCGTCTGCAAGACAGGATCACAGAGCTGCGCAAGCCCTGGAGGACGGTCCCGGTCAACATCGTGCTGGATGAGGCAAGCGCATGAGCGAGAAAACGACCATCAAGGTTCGCGTGCGCGTGGCCGTGTGGCCGACCGGCGCCTACTGCGCCTACGGCAGCGACAGCAGCGCGAAGTCCGTCGAAAGCAGCCATGACGACATGCTCGACGCGCACCCGCCCGGCGAAAGCTACGTGTGGGTGACGGCCGAGATCCCCATGCCGCCGGCCGAGGTGGCGGGGCAGGTGGAGAGCGGCGATGAGTGACCCCCAAACGACGGTAGCGAAAGCGAAGTGCCGATGTCGCGCCAAGATCGGCTGGCTACACTTCATCGCGCTCGATGCGCAAGGCGAAGGCTGGGGCTGGGATGTCGACGAGCACGGCGGCGGCGTGCTGGTTAAGTTCGGCTTTCGTCACTTCATCTCAAAGACCGACGTGGTGATGACGCTGATCGCTGGCCAGTTGGCTTGTTCACTTTTCTGGTTCAGGGAGACAGCCAATGGCTGACCAGCAATCGACCGAGAGCCGGGACTGCCGAGAACTCGATCTCATCGCGGTCGATTTGGGCGACGGATCGGACTACTCCATTCGCCTCTGGCACTGGCTGGGAACGCCGGACTGCCCGGCCAAGGCGCCCCGCGTCTTGTTCTGTGCCGATGGGCCAGAACCATACACTTGCGGCAGCAGTCTAAGCCTGTCCGCGGCGCAGACGCGCGCGCTGGCCGATCGGCTAGTCCGTGCCGCCGAACTGCTGGAAAAGGGCTGGCGATGAGTGACCATCAATCGCTATCCCGCACACTTTCGTACGTCCCTGTGTCTTGAAAGTGTGCTTTTCCTCACAAGAATTTTCTTTAACCCGTGTATAATCCATCGCACAGCAACCCACTGAAAGCACGCAAATGCCCACCTTTAACGGCACCATTGGCAACGACACAATCAACGGCACAGACTTCGCCGATACGATCTACTCACTGCAGGGCAGTGACAAGGTCTATGGCCACGGCGGCGACGATCTGATCAAGACCAACTCGGGCTGGGACGTGGTCTATGGCGGCCCTGGCAATGACACCATCTATGCCGGCGAGGGCAACGACAAGGTCTATGGCGGCCCCGGCGCGGATCACATCTATGGCGGCGCCGGCAATGATGTGATCTATGGTCAGGACGACGACGCTAACCCCGGCGATCCCGGCGACGTGATCTTTGGCGGCCCCGGCAACGACCTGATCGGAGGCACGGGCAGCAATGCCTACGTCGATGGCGGTGACGGCAACGATTCCCTCTTCATGACCGGCAGCAACACCATCGTGAAGGGCGGTACGGGTGACGACCATATCAGTCTGTCAGGCGTGAGCAGCACGATCACGACCGGCAACGGCAATGACACCCTGTACTTCGTGGACCATGTCGGCGTGCATGAGGTGTACACCGTGACCGACTACGCCTCGGGGCACGACAGCTTCACCATCTTCACGCCTGCGGAGATCGGAAGCCCGCGCGTCATCACCAACGACGCGCTCGTGCGCATGTTCGACGTCAATCAGGACGGCAAGGTGACGGCGGCGGACGGCGTGTCACAGACCCGCGCCGAGATGGGCTATGCGTTCGTGCCGGAGGGCTTCAAGCTGGAGTTCGCCAACGGCGAGTTTTCCCTGCTGTTTGCTGCCGTTGCGGCGATGTTTTGATGGAAGCGCTCAATCACGGCGGCTGCATTACCGCCGACAGGATCGAAAGCATGAAGGTGCTTGATCGCAACGGGGCGGTTCTGGCCGAGAGTTCCGGGTACGCGAGCTGCAAAGTTATCGCAAGCGGAGACCTGCACAGAGTTGAGGCAAATCTGTACGGTTACGCAAAGTGCAGCGTCGATCGCCGCCAAGCGCTTTCCTGTGGAAAATCCTGGCCGGAGAAAGTGCGGGCTGGGGAAACCATCACCTTGCTCGCCTTTCCATTTCATCTGGCCGTAAGGAAGTCTGCATGCAATACGCCCTGACCGTCGCCCTTGCCGCTTGCTTGGCGCTCAGCTTCCGCTGGCGCTGGGCGGCCTCGCTGGGCCTGCTGCTGGCCGCCCTGCTGTTCGTGTCCGGGCTCGGCACCGCCATGCCGAGCTGGCTGCGCTCGCCGCCTGAGGGCACGCTGATCGCCGCAACGATGGCGCCCAAGCAGGCGATCTATGTGTGGGTGCAGACGGACGACGGGCCGCGCGCCTACAAGCTGCCGTGGAGCGAGGAGCAGGCGCAGGAGCTGGCCAATGCACAGCGCGCGGCCGGCAAGAAAGGGCGCGTGAAGGTGACGGGCGGCAGCGGGCGCGGCTTCTTCAGCGACCAGGAGGGCGGTGAGCGGCGCTTCGAGGTCGAGATGTTTGCTGACCCGGAGAAGGCGCAGGGATGAGCGGCGAGCCCGATTTCATCCCGCCGAGCGCAAGTCGCTCGTTCTGGAAGAGCGACTTGCCGGTGCAGATCGCCTGGTGGTCGCTGGTGGCGTGGTTCGTTTATCATGGGTGGGTGTGATGGCGCGCAAGAAACAGCCTGAGAAGATGACCGGCGAGGAGCTGTTGATCGAGTTTCGTGACTTATCCATGTGGTTCGGCGATGACTTTGCGATCACACGGCCCTCGCGACATGACGAGAACAGGAGTTGTAGGCTGGAGGACGAAATCCTGCGCCGCATGCATGCGGGCGAGAAGGTGCTCGCCGCGAAGCGTGGGGCGCTGCCCGACCAGGCTGGAGCGCACGCGGGGTTCCTCTAGCGCATCACCCACAAAAAACTTGCTTTCCAAGAAAATTTCGTGTACCATTTTCAAACTCGCGAGAAGTGGCCGCGAACGCCGCCCCGAGTAAAACGGTACGTCCGGCCTGCACGATGCGCTCTGCAGGCCGGACGCATTTTCAGGGGACGACAAGATGGCATTCAAGCCACGCACCATTTCCGGCACCATCGCCGCAGCGAACACCGCAGGCAGTAGCATTTCCGTGACCGAGGGCCAGCCCGTGCGGGCGCAGGCGACCGGCTGGACCGCTGGCGGAGTGCTGGTGCAGACGAGCCTCGACGGCGGCACGACCTGGGCCACCGAGGCGGTGCTGGCCGTGGGCACGAGCGAGGTTTACGAGGGCTCGGCCGGCGTGGCGCAGCTCGTGCGCTGCAAGTCTGACAGCTCATTCACCGGCACGGCGACCTACCGCCTGCAGACCGGCGGCATGGCGGTCGGGTGAGATGTACGCGCTGCCTTTGACCATCGACCCCAAGGGGCGCGGCCGGCCGAGCGATTACACGCCCGAGCTGTTCGATCGCATCCTGGGCGAGCTGGTCAAGGGGCGCTCGCTCAACGCCATCTGCCGCGACGACGAGGGCACGCCCGATGCCTCGGTGTTCTATTCGTGGCTGCGCGCCCATCCCGAGCTGCGCGAGGCTTACGAGTGGGCGCGCGAGCTGCAGGCGCACGCGATTGCCGACCTCGCCGTGGACATGGCCAACCGTGCACCGTGCGCCGTGGGTAAGGACGACGTGCCGGGCGAGAGCCTGCGCTTTGCCGCGATCAAGTGGGCGAGTGGCGTGATCGCGCCGAAGCATTACGGGGCGAAGTCGTCGCAGGACGTGAAGGTCGAAGGGGCCGATGGCGCCGGTGCTGCGGTCTTTGTGATGCGATTGGCTGGCGATGGCCAAAGTTAGAAAAGATGGCGTCAAGGCCCAACAAGAGGCCGCTAGGGCTGCTGGAGAGGAGTTTTTTGACGCCGGCCGGCCATGCAAGAATGGCCACAATTCTTTGAGGCGGACAAACTGCAGAACGTGCCTTGAGTGCGAGCGTGCCAAATACGAGAAGAACAAGGATCGTATTCTAGCGCAGCAAGTGGAATATCGGCGAAACAACGCCGACAAGCTCCGCGCCTACCATAGAGAGTGGGCGGACAACAATCGCGACAAAACGCGGGCGTATACCGCGAAATGGCAGTCAGCCAATCAAGATAAGATTGCCGCATACAAGGCCGCGACGCGCACTGAAATGCGGGAGTATCAGGCGGCCTATTACGCCGAGAACAGGGATAGAGTTTTAGCTCGGCAGTCTGCTTACGCTAAGGCCAACCCGGCAAAGGCGCGGCTAGGTACACGCGCATACCGCGCGCGTAAGCGCGGAGCGGAAGGATCGCACACATCGGAGGATGTGGAGCGCATCTTCCGCGATCAGAAGTGCAAGTGCGCTATGTGCCGAGTGTCGCTGAAAGGCAAGACGTATCACGTAGATCATATACAAGCTCTCGCCAATGGCGGAACCAATTGGCCGTCTAACCTACAAATTCTTTGTCCAAGCTGTAACACAAGCAAAAGCGACAAGTGCCCAATCGAGTTCGCAAGACAGAAGGGCATGCTGCTTTAACCGGCTGAAGTGAGCGTATGTCAAAGCAAGAGGTTGTCGAGTACGTCGCCAGCCCGACGCTCAGCCGGTTTCATCAATCCAACTCCTTCATCCGCGTGCTGCGCGGCCCGGTCGGCTCTGGAAAATCAACGGCTTGCGCGTGGGAGCTGTGGCGCAGGGCGAACGAGCAAGAGAAGGCGCCGAACGGTAAGCGCTTGTTTGCTGCTGTCGTTGTGCGGGGAACGTACAAGGAGCTGAAAGACACGACGGTTGCCACTTGGCTCGACTGGTATAGTGAAAGCCGCGTCGGCAACTTCAACTATTCTGCCATGGAGCACCGTATAGAGTACGGCGACATGGATGCCTTGATTATGTTCCGATCCCTCGACAAGCCGCAAGACGTCAAAAAAGTCTTGAGTCTCGAAATCGGAATGGCGTGGGTGAACGAAGCTCGCGAGACCCCGCGCGTTATTGTCAATCGACTTGCAGAGCGCGTTGGCCGCTACCCGCCGCCAGCAATCGTGAAGCCCACGTATTTTGGCCTGGTGCTCGACACGAACCCGCCCGATGAGGATCACTGGCTGGCGGAGGCCGAACGCAACCCGCCGCGCGATTGGGAGTTCTTCATCCAGCCAGGCGGCCTGATCAAAGATGCCGGCGGCAAGTGGATCGCCAACCCTGCCGCTGAGAATATCCAGTATCTGCCAAAGGATTATTACACGCGCAACCTTGAGGCAATGAAGCCCGATGAGGTGGCCGTTTATCGCGGGAATATTTTTGGCTTCGTAGTCGACGGCAAGCCCGTCACGCCCGAGTTCAACCCGTCTGTTCACGTATCCCAAGACATCCGCCCCATTGCCTCTGAACCGCTGCGGATCGGCCTTGACGTGGGCGGCGGCACGCTCAACCCGGCCGCCGTGTTCTTCCAGCGCACGCAGCGCGGCAACTACATCATGTTGGCCGAGTGCGTGTGCTCAGAGATGGGCATCGAGCAGTTCGGCCGGGCGCTCAAGAACGTCATGGCCGAGCACTTCCCCGACCATCTGGAGCGGGTCGAGCGCGCTGACGACGACGCCGTGATGGCCTACGGCGACCCGGCGGGCCGCCAGCGCGATCAGCTCTACGAGACGGTGGTATTTGAGCACCTCTACCGCGCTGCAGGGTTCCCCGTGCGCGCTGCGCCAAGCCAGGACCAGAAGCTGCGGATCGATGCGCTGCGCGCCCCCATGATGCGCATGATCGACGGCAAGCCGGGCTTTCTGGTGCATCCCCGCTGCCGCCAGCTCGTCAAGGCGCTGCAGGGCGGCTGGGCGTACAAGCGGCTGGCGGTGTCAGGCACGGAGACGTACGCCGACAAGCCCGACAAGGGGCCGCTATCTCACATAGGCGATGCCGCGTGCTACGGCCTCCTCGGAGCCGGCGAGATGCGCACGCTGCAGGCTGCCGAGATGCAATCCATTCGACGGCCCATGGTCGCGCGGCAAGCGCGATGGGTCGTCTAAGCAACATCCACGAGGACGGAACGGCTACCCGTCGCACCCGGTGGGGTAAATAAGGGCTCCGCGTTGAGTCCCCAAGAGATGCCAGAGTTGCGCCTGGCCGTGGATGCAATTAATCGGAAGCGTGCCAGAGTGGCAATGGGTCGGCTTGCTAAGCCGTAGCCTAGGCATGCCTAGCGTAGGTTCGATCCCTACCGCTTCCGCCAAGGAGAGCCGCATAGGCGCGCTATTCGGTCCCGAAAACCGTGAAGGGGTTAGTAGCCCTGTGGGGGTTCGAGTCCCTCGCTCTCCGCCAAATCAATCGAGGCGGTCAACCGCCTCCACTCAATCTCGGCCCCGATGCGAGCAACGGCGCCACCCGACACGCTGAGGCTGAGCCGGGAGCCGAGACCCTAAAGATCGGCAGAAAGATCGGCACAAAAGGCCGAAAGCTTAGCCATCTCAATGGGTTGCCGCAACCCGCTGCGATGCATTTTTCATAATTGGGCTTATCACACTTTAGCCGAGGGCTGATGAAACTCTCCGTCCACCTCCCCCTGCAGGCGCTCACGATCGCCAAGAACCGCGTCGCCCCGCACGAGGTCGAGCTGCAGGCGGTAGGTGGCGAGCTGCTGTTCATCGCCGGTAAGACGCGCATGGCGCTCGCGGCCGCCGACCTGAAGAAGGCGCTGGCGCTGCTGTTTCCCGGCGAGAGCCGTGAAGCTCAGATCGCATCAACAGCGCCAGCGACCGACCCCTACAACCTGTCGCGGCCTGAGGCAACGCCCGAGGGCAACGTGGTCGCCGTGAAGCGCATCAGCCCGCGCTACGGCATGACCGCCCGCCGCTCGCCCGCCGTGCGCGCCGAGATGGACGCTCTGGGCTTGGCGCTCGCCAGCCAGCCGCAGCCTGAGAACATGGACGAGGACGCCGCATGAAAATCCGTGTCGTGCTCGATGGCGCCTATCCCAAGGCCGGCACGCCCTCGACGCTGTCGATCGAGCTGGCGCCGGACAACAAGGCGCTGGTGACGATCGGCGGCGACCGCGTGATTCTGGTCGACCGCGCTGAACTGTTCGTGGCCGCGACCGCCGTGTGCGGCTCGATCCGGCCCGATCCGATCGTGAGCGTGGGATGAGCTACCTGTCAGGCTACGTATGCGACGGCTCGGTGCGCACAGGCTGGCTCTCCTCCTGGGAGCCCGTTTGGGCGCCTGTCGAGCCTCGCATTCACGTCCCGGCCGGCACCACGTTCGTTATTCCGGCTGGCATTCGCTTTACGTGGCGCTGGGATAGCCGCGGCAAGCCGATCGTCCGCGTCAAGGCGGGGCGCGGCTGATGGACCAGCTCCCCGCCCAGCGCAGCGCCAGCCCGGTCGAGCGCGAAGATGTGCGCTACACGCTGCGCGCCGCCGTGCAGCGGGCGAGCGACTATGTCGGCGACGAGCTGGCCCCGCGTCTGCAGGGCATATGGGAGCGCTACGACGGGCTCGTGGCGGCCGAGCCCGCCTTCTACGTCGGCAAGGATGAGGCCGGCAACGACGTGCATCACGGCTCGGCCGTGGTCATCCGCGAAGTATGGGACAAGGTGCAGGCGGTCATCCCCGACCTTGCCCGCATCTTCCTCGGCACGAACGAAGTCGTCAGCTACACGCCCAAGAAGCCGGGCGACGAGCGCTTTGCCGAGCAGGCGACCGATTACGCAAACCATGTGCTGTGGACGCAGAACGAAGGCGAGCAGCTTCTGCTTGATACTTTGGTGCTGTGGCTGCTCAAGTTTGCTGTGCTGAAGGTGTACTGGCAGAGCGAGGAGGAGGAGAGCAAGCACGGCTTCGACGGCATCGACGAGCAGGTCATGCAGGCGCTGGTGCAGATGATGCACGATCCGAACGGGTCGGAGATCGTCGGGATCGATGCGCAGGAAGAGGTGCAGTACATCGACGTCATGGCGCCGACGCCGGATGGCGGTCAGATGCCGGCGCAGCAGCCCATGCGCACCTATTCCGGCACGATCACGCGGCTATCCAAGGGCGGCCGCATCGTGATCGAGCTGGTGCCGCAGGATCAGTTCCTGATCGACCCCGACGCGCAGAAGGAGATGAGCGCCATCTTCGTCGGCACCGACAGTCGGCGGATGGTGAGCGATGTCGTGGCGCTCGGCGTCCCGTTCGAGACGGTCATGGAGCACGCTGGCGGCGGCGATGCCGGCACGGCCAAGTCGCAGCAGGCCCGGCTGGCGCGGCGCGGCAGGCTGACCGACGGCATGCGGCCCTCGCTCGGCAACGATGCGCTCGAATATGTGCGCGTGATCGAGGGCGTGGCCCGGCTCGACACGGACGGCGACGGCAAGGCCGAGCCCTGGCGCGTGCTGCTCTTGGGCGACAACCCTGAGCCGATCGACATGGTCGAGGGCGATGATTGCTATTTCATCGTGGGCTCGCCTTTCCGCCGCCCGCACGAGCCGATCGGCACGGGTCTGGCTGAGAGCGTGGCCGATATTCAGGAGCAGAAGACGGCTCTTGTGCGCGGCGTCATCAACTCGATGAACCGCAGCAATGCGCCGCGCGAGGTGATCAGCGAGACGGATCACAACGCCTACCACGATCTGACCAGCCCGATCGCCGGCCCGATCCGCACCAGCTCGCCCGGCGGCATCGGCTTTCACGTCGTCCCGTTCACGGGCGACAAGATGATGCCGATGCTGGCCTACTTCGACGAGGTGTCGAGCGCGCGTACCGGCGTCACCATGGCTGGCCAGGGCCTCGACCCCGACATCCTGAAGGGCCAGACGGTCGAGGGCGCCAAGACCATCACGACGGCGCCGCAGTCGCGCATCGAGTTCCTGGCGCGCGAGTTCGCCGCCGGCATCATGCGCCCGCTGTTCGTGGCCATCCTCAAGCTGGCCTGCCGTTATCAGGACAAGAAGACCGTCTTCCGCCTGCGCGACCAGTGGGTCGAGGTCGATCCGCGCGAGTGGAATGCCGAGATGGACGCCGATGTCCGCGTCGGCCTCGGCACCGGCACGCGGGCTGAGAAGCTCCAGGCGCTCATGGTCGTCAAGCAGGCGCAGGAGGCGCTGCTGGCGCAGCCGAGCCCGCTGGCGGCGGCGTCGTTGCTGGTGAGTGTGAAGGAGTACCGCGAGACGCTAGTGCAGATTTGCGAGCTGCTCGGCTTCAAGGACGCCTCGCGTTTCTTCAAGGAAGTCAACGACCAAGACCTGCAGGCTCACGCGCAACAGCAACAGCAGCAGCAGCAGCAGGCGATCCAGACGCAGGTTCAGATCGAGCAGGCCAAGGAGCAGGGCAAGGCTCAGGCGCAGATGCCGCTGGAGCAGTTCAAGGCTCAGACGCAGGCCCAGCTCGGCCAGTTCAAGGCGCAGTCGGATGCTCAGCTCGCGGGCGTGGATGCACAGCTTCAGGAGCGGCTGGCGGCCATGCAGTCGGGTCATGACATGCAGGTCGAGCAGCTCAAGGCACAGCATGCTTCAGCGCTGCAATACTCCGACCAGCAGTTCAAGCAGCAGATGCGCGCCATGGAGATCGAGGCCGAGTTCCGCTTGGCCGAGATGAAGATGGCGCACGATGAGAAGACCGCCAACATGGCGGCCAACAACGGCAACATACAGAGCGCGGGAGATTGAGATGGCCAAGAAGCCGGCACCATGGATGAAGCCCGAGAAGGCTGCGCCCGGCGGCAAGAAGCCGATGCCCAAGGGTGGCAAGAAGGGCTGCTGAATGACCGTCCTACCCTTCCGCAAGCCGACGCGGCCGATCGATCCCGAGATGGCCGAGCTGCGCGCGGTGGCGATCAGCCTGGCGCTGGAGATCAAGGCCGCCGAGGGCGGCCGCGTCATGGAGCTGGCCGACGAGGTGCTGGCGTTCCTGCTTGGCGCCGAGGACGATGACGCATGATGCGCCGCTCTGAGGCTGCCACCGTGCGATGGTTCGAGGCGCTGTGCAAGAAGCACCAGTGGCGCAACGTGGCGCTCGTGGGTGCCTGGAACGACAACGCGGTGCAGACCTTCCTCGCCAACTGCCTGCGCACCAAGACGACCGTCGTTGCCTCCTGGCGCGATCCGGCTGCCACGACGACCAGCGAGCGCTTGCGCCAGGAGGCCGCCCAGGCCCGCATGCGGCGCCATGCCAAGGCTTATGCGCATCGGCTCACCCTGATTGAGAGCGAGCCGCTGGCGGCCATGGAAGCACTGCCGCAGGCCGCTTTCGACGCCGTGATCCTGCTCGACGGCGTGCGGCCGCACCTGCTGCCGCACGCGGGCCAGATCGCCGCCCCGCTGATCAGGAGCGGCGGCTACCTCGTCGGCCTTGGCCACCGCGATCCCGACGTGCGCGGCATCCTCGACAGCGCCATTGGCCGCGAGCGCTGGGTCGCCTGGCGCGAAGGCGTGTGGGGCGTGCAGGTCGATCGCGATGAGCCCGCCGAGCCCATTGCCGAGCCCGCCAAGCGGCGCGGGCGCCCGAAGAAGATCACCGAACCCGTCGCCGCCTAAGGAACCACCATGGCCCTCGACTTCTCCACCTTCGCCTCAGCCCTCGGCCGCATCCGCACGCCGCAGGGGCGCGGGGCCTTTAGCGCCCTGCGCGATCTGATCAACGCCCTCGACGTACGCCTCTTGGTGCGCGAGGGATATCCTGCTATGCCTTATAGCGGAACGGTGACATGGAGTGGTTCCGGCGCAACGCTGGCCGCTACCGTCAATGGCGTCGCCTCAACCGACAAGGTTCTGGCGACTATTCGTGTCAAACCGTCGCAGGCAGCGTACCTCGTGCGCGCGGTGCCGAGCACCAACACAATCACTTTCGAGTTGAGCGCCGCCAACACCTCCAACGACGCGCAGCTCAGCTATCTTGTGCTGCGCTGATGCACGTGCTCGACCCGCACTTCGCCGAGCGGTTTGTCGGCGATTTGCGGCATGACCTGAGGGTCGACGGGGTGGACGCCGACATTGCATACCAATGGAATGGCGACATCCTTTACCTCGTCGCCCGCAATGTCGGCACAGGCAAGCTGGTGCCGCTTGAAGTCCATGCGGCCAAGCCCGTGACCGAGAAAGATTTGCTCGATTACTCGGCCAAGTTGATCAAGCACCACACCCGGAAACGTTGATGTCACGCATGCACAACCCGCGTCAGGGGATTGTCGCCGCCGGCCTGATCGAGCGTTACCAGTGGGCCGATGGCGCCATCGTCAATGCGAAGGATGGAAAATTAGCGGCCTATTTGCTGGCTCAATTTCCTGAACTGGCATTAGTTATCACCGCGCCGTGGGGCGGTGGCGAGCTTTATGCGCAAAACCTGGGCATTGCCAGTTTGCATGCAAAGAACGCGGCCGTGATCGACGCGCCGACCACCGCAGCACCCGCACTGGTTCCAGACGGCGTATTGGACTTCGCCTTTTTGGCGAGCAATGATGGTGGCGAGCTGGCCGAGCTGATTGACCTGTGGTTGCCCAAAATAGGGGCCTGGGGCTGGTTAATTGGTGCGGATTGCGGCTGGTCTGATGTCTCACGCATCCTTGACGACAAACTGGCCGCATGGAACAAGCGTGGCGCTGGGTTGTGGACATACCCCATCAACCCCGCGCATAGGTAGTAGCGCGCAGGTCGTGATGGCCGGCTGCGTCTCTATCTGCGTGGCCGAACTGGACTGTTTTGATGCAAGATCACTCGCTCGCGGTAGGCCTGTTGACGTGCGGGCGCGAAATCCATACGCAAACGACGGTTGACAGTTTTCGTTTACACAACGCCTACCGACCGTTCCATTTGCTTCACGTTGATGATGCGAGCGAGAGTGGCGCAAACTGCGACATCGCCCATCGCTCCGGCTTCGATTTGGTGGCGCGCCACTCGCGCAGGCAAGGGCAGATGGCCGGCCTGCGGCGACTGCTGCAGGAGGCGGCGCGGCGCGGATGCGAATGGTTCGTGCTGCTGGAGAATGACTGGGAGACTGTCGCCCGCTGGGCAACAGACACCATGCCATCCTCGGCCGAGTGCCTGCGGCTCTACGGCGCCAGGAAGGCCCGCAACGGCCGCCGCGCTCCGACCGGCGTCAACAACATGGCCACCGGCCTCGCGATCCAATGGGAACCGGCCATGGGCGGGCTCATGGAGATGGGCGAGGCGCATTGGGCTGGCCCGCCGAGCGCAGTGCGCACCGACCGCCTCCTGCCGCGCGCCATGGAGTGCGCCAGCGCCAAGGAGCTGAGCCGCACGCTCTCGCTGTGGACGGCAAGGCTGGTCGACAACGCCGTATGGCACCTTTGCGAAGAGACGACGCCGGGCTTCATTCCGTAGCTCAGCTTCCCGCGTTAGGCCGATAAGGAAGAACAAGAATGGTCATGAGCGCAGGCACGCGGTCGACGAGCACGCCGGCAGACGGCTCGATCACGCTGGCCAAGATGGCGAACCTCGCCACGGACAAGATCATCGGGCGCGTCACCAACAGCACGGGCGTGCCCGAGGCGGTGACGTTCACGGACCAGGCGCAGGCGCTGTGCGACGACACGTCGTTCGCCACCATGCGCAACACGCTCGGGCTCGATACCTTCGACCTCGCCGTGGCGATCGACAACCCGACCGCACGCACCTACACGATCGCGCGGAAGTTCAGCCAGGCTTGGACGCTGGTCAACATCACGGCCGGCACCGACCAGGGCACGCTGACGCTGAATGTCCGCAAGAGCGGCACCAGCGTGACCTCCCTCTCGGCCGTGTCGGTCAGCTCCACCTACGGCGACACGTCAGCTACCGCCAACAATGCATTCACCACGACCGACTATCTCGACTTCGTGCTGAGCAGCGTGAGCGGCTCGCCGAACGAGCTGGTCGTCACCATCCACTACACCCGCTAAGGCTGAAACATGGCCGGCAAGACGGGCAAGGCTACCTCGACCACGACTGATCTCGCCATTTCGGCCTCGGGCTCGGCCGGCGACGTGCTGAGCCAGGGCTATTACATGCAGGCCGGCAGCACCTATGCCGTGATCGCTGGTGCGCAGGTGACGGTGGCGGGTGCTACGACTGCCAATGCAGCGTCGCTGTGGATTCTGGACAGCGTGGATGGCGTCGGCCAGACGCGCCTCGTGCGTGCGCATAATTCGGCCGACGTGACGCCGATCTGGTGGCTGCGCGTCGTGACCCCGACCGAGAGCAAGTGGCACCATTCGACGCTGCGGATGCAGCCGGGCACGGCCAATGCGACGGTGGTGTCGGGGGCGCTGGCCTGCCTCAAGCTCGACAGCGGCGACCAGAGCGTCACCAACGATAGCGTCGTCACCACCACCTCTACCACCTATCAGGATGGCCAGTCGGTCACGTTCACGGTTGGGAGTGGGGAGACGTGGCTGGTACTGGCCTCGGCCGACATCCAGACGAGCAGCTCCAACAAGGGTCAGATCAGGCTCTACGACGGCACCACGGCATACGGGCAGGGCGACAGCCTGTTCCACTCCCTGCTGAGCAGCTATTACCCTTGGATGGTGGCGCAGACCTTCACCTCGGCGGGCTCGACCACCGTCAAGATTCAGTACGCCTCGCAGGACGGCGCCGCCACCACCAGCGTCAAGAACCAGCGCATCGTGGCCATGCTGCTGCCAGCGTCCTCGTTCGGCACGGCTTCCGATAATACCAAGACGAGCACCACCAGCTCTTCGTTCCAGACGCGCATCACGGCCACCTACACCGCCCTTGCGGCCGACCATCTGGTCATTTCCTCGGCCTGGACCGAGGGCAGCACGGCGAACCTCTCGGTCGGCACGCGCCTTACCGCAGGCGGCTCGCTCATGCTCGACGCGGGCGCCATGGCCCCCAACGCCGGCACCGACGACGTGGAATGCGGCCTGTTCGCGGTGGACGCTGGCGTGTCGGCCGGCTCGCGCTCGTGGACGCTGGACTGGAAGTCGGACGGCACCAATACCGGCCGCATCATGTCGGCCCGGCTGATCTCCATGGCCCTGTCCTCGATGACCGAGCCCACGGCGGCCCTGCGGCGGTCGGCCTCGATCTGAGCATGGCCAAGCCAGGGAAATCGAAGTTCACGCCTACGGTCATGGGCGAATGGGAGACGCTGCGCGAGATCGTGGCCAAGCGGCGCTCGATCGCTCGCGGCGGCGACGGCGAGTGGAAGATAGCCCGCGGCGCCTCGATCAAGAGCCAGGACGCCGACCCAGAGCTGGCGCGCCGCATCCGCGAGGTGCTGCGCAGCGACGACGAGCGGCTGCTCGTGGGCATTCCGAACATCTGGTCGGGTGTCCGCCTGCCGCACGACAAGGCCCGCTTTTGGGCGGCCTGGCGCAATGACCGGCTTACCGGCCTGCTGGAGCCCGGCAAGCTCTATTGGAGCGCCTTCATCACCCGGCCCGACAGCGCGCCTGACATCGGCGGCGAGGACTATTGGCAGCTCATGCGCAGCGCGTGGAGCGGCCGCCAGGCGCTGCTGGTGACGGGCTCGGGCAAGGGCCAGCGCTTCCTCGCCATGATGGACAATGCCGAGCGCGCCGACCTGCAGCTCGCGCCGAGGCAGAACGCCTGGGCTCGGTACGGGGAAATCCTTACCAGCTGCCTCGACTGGTTTGCGCAAGCGCCTGATGGCGTGGCCATTCTCAGCCTCGGCCCCACGGCCACAGTGCTGGCGCATGACCTGGCTGCGCGTGGCTGCCAAGCCCTGGATTTGGGCCATGCGGCGTGCTTCGCGGCCAAGCAGAGCCCGAAAGAACTGATCGATGAAGCGTAACCTCGTCATGGCCTATTTTGAGAATGGAGGTATGCTGGACCTCCATTTCAAAGAGTGGGCGCGCTATCCGCAGGACGTGAAGGACGGCCTGCGGATCGTGATAACTGACGATTGTTCGCGGCGTGATCCCGCTATCTCCCATTTTGTTGATTGCGGTATTGAAACGCAGCTTTACCGCGTCAATACTTCCATTGATTGGAACTGGGACGGGGCCAGGAACCTAGCTATCCGCGAGGGCGTGGGCGCGGGCGAGGTTCTACTGATGACAGACATGGATCATCTGCTGGCGACCCAGAATGCGGAGAGCCTGCTAAGCTTCAATATTGACCCTCGCCGCTATTATGTGCCGGCCAGGGTAAAGGCAAGCGGGGAGCCTTACCGCAGGCACCCGAACTCGTGGATCATGACGCGGGATTTGTTCTGGAAGGCCGGCGGATACTGCGAGGACTTTCAGGGACTGTACGGCAAAGATCGCGCCTTCAGGCGCCAGGTGGATACGGTGGCGCGGCGGATCGAGACGGACGCGGTTCAGTTGATCCTTTTTGGCCGAGAAGAAGTTCCTGACGCTTCAACTGCCGACTTCGGCAGAAAAGAGACGCGCTGGCACACTGCCATGCACCCAGAAAAAAGGGCTCGGACGTACACAACTCATATCGACCGACCCACCGACTGGTGCCGCTTCGATTGGAGTAGGTTACTGTAGACGTGTGTTTGTTTTCGTGCTAAGAAAATGGGGCCGGAAGCCCCCACCTCCGGCCCCACAGCACCGGCACGAGGACACACGCCGATGGCACTAAAAGCCGTATCACAGCACCTGCCGTGCCCGCAATGCGGCACTGTTCGTCGGGTAACGTATAACCTGCAAAGCGACGCCGAAAAGGCGCTTTGCAGGTCGTGCGGGAGAAAGACGCACGGCCTATGCAAGACCCGCCTGTATTACGCTTGGCACAACATGCGTGTCAGGTGCGGGCAGTTTGGCGGAACTTCGGAAAAGAACAAGAGGTATGCTGAGCTAGGAATAACGGTCTGTGATGAGTGGCGCAATTCATTTGTGACTTTTGCCGAATGGGCGCAAGCTAACGGATACGCTGCAGATTTGCAGATCGACCGCGTCGACGGCAGCAGGGGCTATAGCCCTGAGAATTGCCGCTGGGTCACACCATCCGAGAACTCGCGCAACCGCTCTACTAGCAAGCTGACCGAAGCCGACGTCATTGAAATTAAGAAACGGCTGTCGGCCGGCGGCAACCAAACGCGCATAGGGCGCGAATACGGCGTGGCGCAGTCAACCATCAGGGGCATGGTTACCGGTAGGGTATGGGCCAGCGTGCCGTGGCCTGATGCTGGGCCGCCAGAAACCAGAAAGCGCAGGAGGCGTTGCCCCACCACCGGGGTGCTGATCTAAGCGCCCCGGTCAGCGGCGCCGTGAAAGGAGAAGAAGAATGAACAAGCGCGGCGTCGTCGCAACCTATCGGGCTCATGCCTAATGGACCGCATCGGCCTCAACCTCTCCGGTCTTACCGCCGGCCTGAATGGCGCTCAGTTTACGCCGCAGCAGCTTGCCATGCTCCTGGCGCAGCGCGCGACCTCGCCCGGAGCAGGTTTCGTGCCGCACGGCGCGCCCGGCCTAGGGATGCCGGACGTGCCCGCTGCTCGGCCTGGCGGCGGCGCTCCGCGTCCGGTCGAGCCCTACGGCTCCGACAGCATGCCGGCGCAGTACAAGGTGCCGGCGCCGGATGACTGGCACGAGCGTATCGCCTCGCTCGTGCGCTACATGACGGGCGGGCGATGATGCCGATTAGCTTGGGCTCCCCTGCAGACGATCTGCCCATGCCGGCGCCGGCCGGCGGCTCCGGCTCGCTCGGGAGCTCGGCGCTTGGGCTGCTGCGCGCGATCGGGCTCATGCCGCCTGAGGGCACGCCGACGCTGAGCGAGACGATGGCGGCGCAGGGGCGCGACCAGCTCAACCTGCTGCGCGACCATGCCGGCGAGCGGCTGGCGGACGTGGCGAGCAAGCCGGGGCAGGACCCGCGCGATCTGGATGTCGCCATGCAGTTGGCGGGGGCGTTCGTGGGCTCGATGAAGGATGCGTCGGGAGCGGGCGCCCATGACCTTGGCGGCGGGATCGTCGCCCGTCGTGGCAACGGCGCGATCTACACCATTCGCGACGGCGACAAGCGCGTCGGGTCCGTTTCGCTGGCTGATGGCGGCGAGAAGCCATTCATCGACCTAGCCATGCTAGAGCCCGAATATCGCCGTCGCGGTATTGCGTCCAGGCTCTACGACGCGATCGAGGGCGATCTCGGGCGGCCATTGCTGCCTAATCCGCTTGGTCTGTCGCCCGAGGCAACGGCCTTCTGGCAGAAGCGCATGGCGAGCCTGTCACCAGAGGCGCGCGCCGCCCTGCTCAACGAGGCGAAAGACATCGGCCGCAGTTACGGGATCGGTGACGAGCATCTCGCCCCGAGGCTCGATCCGATCGGGCTGGGACCGCAGGAAGCTCCGCTCGACATGAGCCAGGCCGCGCGCATGGCGCGGGCGAAGGAGATGGGGTTTGATGTGGATCGCCCACTTTACCATGGGACAACGCGCGACTTTTCCGAGCTTTCCATGGCGGCGCCCAAGACCACTGGCGGCGGGCTGATCGACCGAGCGATGTTTGGCTCTTACGAGCCAAGAGTTGCCAGCCGTTACGCGCAAGACTTCGCGCCTGAGGGCGGCGATGGCGCCAACGTCATTAAAGGATATCTCCGCTCTGAGAAGCCGGCCGACATGAAAATGCAAGACTTTGCCAAGCTGCAGCAGCTCTATGGCAAGCAGCAGCGGGGCGAGCCTTTGTCGGAGATGGACCAGGTTTCATTGGACATCCTCGGCGATGATTATTTCGGCGGCGCCTTGAAGCATAACGCCGACATCATCGATCAAATCCAAGCGAGGGGGTACGACGCTCTAAGGGCCGATAAGGGTAGATTTGGAAGCGCGGAGAGTGAAGTGGCATTCTTTGATCCGTCGCAATTTCGCTCGGCGCACTCGGCCTTTGACCCCGCCAAGAAGAACAGCGCCGATCTCCTCGCCTCCGTCGCTGCCGGCGGCATCGGCCTCGGCGCACTCGGCTACGGCAGCGACGAATGATCACCCTCTGCCTCTGGCTCTGGGGCTCGCAGAGCGGCCCGCCCGGCCGCTGGGACAGCTTCTTCAAGTTCGATACGGAGATGGTCGTTCGCCTGGCCGACCAAATCCGCAAGAACCTTCATGTTCCGCACGAGATCGTCGTTGTAACCGACCGCCCGGCCGACGCCTTTCCGTCATGGATGCGCCACGTCGACCTCGTCGAGCATTTCGGCGACATGCGCGAGATGGGCGGCTGCTGGCTGCGGCTCAAGGCGTTCAAGCCCGGCATGTCCGACGTGCTCGGCAAGCGGGTTGCCTGGCTCGACCTCGATTCGGTGGTGACGGGCGACGTCACGCCGATCTTCGACCGGCCCGAGCCATGCGTGCTCTACAAAAGCGACAGCGTGTCGGGGCAGCCGTGGAATGGCTCGCTGATCCTGTTCTCGCCCGACGATCCTGCCAACCAGCGCGTGTGGGGCGAGTTCGATCCCAAGACATGCCACGCCATCACGCGCGAGCAGAAGTTCCGTGGCACGGATCAGTCGTGGCTGGCCCACATCTACGGCTGGGGCGCGCCGCATTGGTCGTGGAAAGATGGTGTGTTCTACTACAACCTCGGCGTCGGCCGCCGGCTGCCGGAGAGCGCGCGGCTAATTGTGTTTCCAGGCCGAAATAAACCGTCCGACCCCGGCGTGCGGCTGCGCTCGCCCTGGCTACGCGAGCTGTGGCCTTTGCCGGGCGAGAGCCGCCCCGACGTTGGTCCGTGGCCCGTGCGCGGCCCGGCGCCGACGAAGCTCAAGACGCTGCAGGATGCGCGCAGGGCGGCGCGGCTGGCGGCGCGAGCAACCCCTTAGGAAAGCATGACCGACAACGAAAAGATCGCGCTGGCCGCACAGGCCAAGGCGGCGCTTGAGAATCACGCGCTCAAGGAAGCCTTCCGGCTCTACCGCGAGCACTTGCTGCACAAGATGGAGCATTCCGAGCTGGCGGACATCGCCGGCCGCGATGAGGCCCATCTGGAGCTTCGGTGCCTGCGCGGCATCGGGGATCGCCTGCTCACGTTCCTAACGGACGGAGCTGTCGCCAACCATAACAAGAACGCGAGGAAAGCCCGCGCATGAGCACTGAGACCGCCCCGGCGGGAACTGCAGCCCCTGCAGTCAACCCGGCCGCGGCCATGACGCTGCAGGGGGCTGTTGCCGCCCTAGAGGCTCGCCGCCAGGCGGCCAACGCACCTGCACCCGTCCCGGCTGAAGCCCCTGCGGCTGAAGCCCCTAGCCAGCCTGAGGCAGACAACGCCGCGAGCGATCTGGATCAGGCGGCCCCGGCGGAAGACGCCGAGCCCGCAACCGAAGAGCCGACCGAAGAGCCAGAAGCCGAGGAGCCCGCCGCGCCGGAGAGCGACGACGACTTTGTCGTCGAGCTGCCGAGCGGCGAGCAAGTCACGCTGAAGGAACTGACCGCCGGCTATATGAAGGATGCGGACTACCGCAAAAAGACCGCTGCCGTTGCCGAGAAGAATCGTGAGATCGAGGCACGGGCGAAGTCGGTAGAGGATAAAGAGGGCGAGCTGAACAGCGCCGTCAAGGCGCGGATCGATGAGCTGACGAAGGAAGTCGAGACGACCCGCAAGACTCGCTCTGAGTACGAGCAGGTTGTCAAGACGTGGAACGAGCAGCTTGCCGCCGCTGATAAGCAGTGGAAGGGCGTTGATTGGGAGCGCCTCGCCGAAGAGGACCCCAAGACCGCTCAAAAGCTGTGGATGCAGCGCGAGCAGCACCGCGAGCAGATGGAGGTGGCCAAGCGTGAGGCGGCAGAACTTGCCGAGCAGCGCCGGGCCGAGGCCGAGAAAGACATCGCGGAAAAGCGTTCCACACTCCAGAGGCATGTCGCGACGAAGTATCCCGAGCTGACCAATGCTGAGACCGGCAATGCCTTTTGGGGCAAGATGGTCAAGTTTGCTCAGACCATCGGGTATACCGAGGACGATATTCGCAGCACTCTCGATCCGCGCGGCGTTGATCTGCTGATCGCCGCTACCCGCTACCACGACACCGAAGCGCAGCGCGCCGCCGCACTTGCCGCCGACCCTGCCAAAGCTCCGAAGCCTGACCGTGACGGCAAGCTGAAGATCATCAAGCAGGGCAATCCACGTCCTCGACCCATCCCGGCACCGAAGGCCGCTCTTGGCAGAGCCCAGGCAGCCTTCAACAGCAACCCGTCAATGGAGAACGCAATCGCATTGCGTGACGCCAAGCGAGCAGCGGGTCGCTGATAGTCGGGCAACAACAACCTGCCTCAGAAAGAAGAATAAGAAATGGCTACCGCATCCACGATCCTGACCACGACTGCGGCCTCGACGGCCGTTGTCGGCATGCGCGAGGAATTGGGTGATATCGTCAGCTTGATGGACCCTGCTGAAGTTCCCTTCAGCTCCTGGCTCAGCACCGGCTCGACGCAGAACACGACCACGCACGAGTGGCTGATCACCACCCTGCGCAGCGCGCGCCGCTCCCCCGCCTATGAGGGCAACGTCGCCAGCAACAGCACGCCGAAGACGACCACGCGCCACAAGAACGTCTGCGAGATCATCCAGGAGCAGTTCGGCGTCTCGAAGTCGACGCAGGCTGCGGATGTCGCGGGCGGCGCCGGAAGCATGTCCTTCCAGGAGATGCACAAGGCGAAGGAGCTGAAGAAGGACCTGGAGCTGGCGGTGATCGGCCCCCAGGGCTGGGTTGCCTCCGATCCGCGCGAGATGGGCGGCATCCAGGCTTACGCCTACACCAACACCGTTGGCACCGGCGGCACCGCGCCCGTGACGACCGGCACCTCGGCCGGTGGCACGGATGTTGTGTACGGCACCGAGCAGAGCCTGACCGTCGACCTGATGAACACCAAGCTGCAGGCGGCTTGGCAGCAGGGCGCGATCATCTCGCTGTTCTTCCTTAGCTCGGCGCAGAAGCTGGCCTTTGACGCTCAGGTGCCCGTCGACAACATTGCCGAGGCGCAGATTGACGTTACCGGCGCAACGGGCGTTACCGTCGCGACCACTGTTGCCGTGTGGCGATCGACCTTCGGGCAGATTAAGTTTATTATGGACCGCATCCTCGACGAGCAGGGCGGCTGGGGCCAGCAGTGCATCATCGGCGTTGACGAGCGGTCGATGTACCGCCCGAAGATTTGCACGATGCCCGGCCGTAACTGGGTTTCGGCCCAGCTCGGCGTGCGCGGCGACCTCGACGAGAAGCTGATCACGTGGGAAGGGACGCTCGAAACCCCCAACCCCAGGTCGATTATGCTGCTTGGGAGCATGAGTGACGCTTACGCAAGCTAGCGGTCCTAATTAGGGCCGGATGCTGGGGGCTTCCATACCCCCAGCATCTTGCTTACTACTTTTTAGGCGCTCTCCCCTTCTGCAGCGGGGTTGAGATAGCCTCCTCCACCGACATGCCCTGCTTCTTGATGCGATGCATGATCGTGTGCGACTTCATGCCACTTCGCTCGGCCAATTCGGCGAGGTTCACCATCTCGCCGTTGTATTCGAGAAACATGCTGCTGCGCCTGTTACGGGCATTTTCCTTAGCGGAAACCCAGCGGCAGTTTTCTTGGCAATACTGGCCGTCGTTGTCGATGCGGTCGATCTGATAGCCGGGAGGCGGATCGCCCATATCCTCGTAAAACGCCTGAAAAGAGTTCTCCCACCGTTCGCAAACCGTGATCCCGCGCCCGCCGTATCTGGGATAATCGATGGCGTTGGGATTCCGGCACCGACGCAGTATGGCGGTCCAAAGACCGTAAATCCTGGTGTGGCGCATGCGGTGCTGCTCGCGCGTTCCGAACATCTTGGGAAGCTTGCCTTCCATATCGTCGCCGAGTATCGTCGCGTCTGACATCGATCTTCCTTTTCGGATGAGTGGGCCGCTCTTGGCGTTGCAGCGCCGTGGCGGCCCCATTTCTTTATCCTATACGCCTGTTTAACGCAAGCGAATTTGCTTCGCAAGCAAACCCACCAAGAAGGCACCAATGCCCGACGTCCTTCCCGCCGAACAGCTCCCCTACCTGCGCCGCCGCGCCGAGATGAAGCGCCGCAGTGCCGGTGCCCTGCAGATCGACGCCAACGGTCGCTCGGCCACCATGCGGCGCGGCGACGGCACCGGCTTTACCAAGGTCGAGCTTGACGGCCGAATGATGCGGCACGCCACCAGCGAGATCATCAGCCAGGAGTTCCTCGACTCCCTGCAGGCGCAGCGCAATCTCAACAAGCGCGCGCCGCTCGGCGACAGTCACGGCGCTTGGCAAAAATGCGCCGAGATTCCGCTCAACTTGATCTTCCAGCACATGCCCAAGGAAGAGCTGGGCGACGAGCGGGCTTTCGAGCGCGCGACGCTGCGCATCGCCAATGATGCGAACTATCGCGCCTTCCGTACGGACGGCGACCACCGCACCCTTTAAAACTTGCTTTTTCCGCCGTTTTCGGCTATGCTATTCCTAACCTAGAACAAGACCGCGACAAGCGGCCGGAACCGCCATGGCAATCAGCACCTACAGCGACTTGCAGGCCGCTGTCAGCCGCTGGGCTGGCGGCTCCGACGACGACAACTTCGCACAAGCCATCCGCGACTCCATCGCCTTGACCGAGGCCGACATGGACGATCGGTTGCGCGTGCCGGAGATGATCCAGAAGCAAAAGACGGTCGCCACGGCCGAGTTCGAGAGCCTGCCCGTGGGCGTGCTCAAGGTGCTGCATGTCGGCCTGCTGAGCGCCAGCGGCATCGAGACGCCGCTTAAGCCGGTAAGCCCGATCCATTTCGACGGCACCGGCACGGACGAGATGGGCACGCCCTCGCGCTACGCCATCCTCGGCGGGCAAATCCGCTTCCGCCCGATCCCATCGCCCTCCGCATCGGTGCAGTTTCGCATCACCTTCTATGGCGCCGTGCCGCGCCTGGACGACAACGATCCTTGCACACTGATCCTGCAGCGCTACCCGAGCGTCTATCTGTTCGGCTCGCTCATGCACCTGTCCAACTTCACGCACCAGCGCGACCAGTTCCTGGCCTGGGGCCAGCGGTTCGATAGCGCCATCGCTCAGGCCAACATGGCGGGCGTGACGCGCGAGGCATCGGTGGCGCGATGACCGTTTATCGCGTCGAACTGGAAACTTGCTTTAACCCGCGCGTGACCGCCTGGGCGGTCGAGAGCAACGCTTGCACGGCGGTCGCCTCCAGCGTGGCGCAGCTCGCGACGCCTTGGACGGACGGCTCGTGGTGGATCGACTACGACGGCAAGCTGGTCGGCTGGAGCGATTACCCGCCGCAGGCTGACGTTGACCTCGCCAATCAGGAGCGGGCGCTGTGAGAATCCCGCTCGGCCCCTGGCGCCCCGACGCCGACCCGCTGGCGGCGCCGCAGGGCGTCGTCCTCGATGTCAGCAACGCCATCCCGGCGGCCGGCGGCTGGCTGCCGCAGCGCGGGCTGCTCAATGCCACGTCGCACGTCCTCGAAGGAAATGTGCAGGGCATTTGGACCAGCACGCGACTGAGCGGCGACATTGAGCTGTTCGTGGCCGTGGGCGGGCGCATCTGGCGCGTACCGGGCCGCGCGCTTGCCTTAGTCGACGTGTCGGGCGGCTCGGTCACGGCGCCGTTCTCGACGGCGGCCTCAACCCGCTGGCGGACGGTGCAGTACGGCGACACGATCGTGGCCGTGAACTTCGAGAACGCCACGCAAGCTTACGATCTGCGCTCGGGCGGGAGCTTTCTGCCGCTGGCAGCGGCGGCGCCTCGCGCCCGCTATGCCGCCGTGGTGCGCGACTTCACGGTGCTCGGCCACACGGCCGACGACAGCGACGGCGTCGACGCCTACCGCGTGCAATGGCACGGCTTCGTTGATGGCCTGCCCGACGTCACCGAATGGACGCCTACCGCCAGCAATCAGGCCGACTTTCAGCGCCTGGCGGACATCGGCCAGGTGCAGGGACTCACGGGCGGTGCGTTCGGAACCATCGTCGGCGAGAGCGGCGTGTCGCTGATGGAGTATGGCGGCGCGCTGTTTCAGTTCTCCACCCGCGAGCGGCGCATCGGCACGCGCGTGCCGAACAGCGTGAACCAGTACCGTCAGCTTACCGCGTGGTGGTCGCCCGAGGGCTGGGCTGCATTCGACGGCAGCGGCGTGCAGATGATCGGCAGCGAGAAGGTCGATCGCTGGTTCGCCGCCGACTTCATCGAGGTCTACAAAGACGCCATGTGGGCCGCGACCGACAACGGCCGGGGGCACATGCTGTGGGCCTATTGCGGTCGCGGCTCGACCGGCACGCTGAACCGGCTGCTGCGCTACAGCGTGCCATTGAATGAGTGGAGCAAGAGCGAGATCGCCGTGGAAGCGCTCGGCCAGGGCAAGACGTTCTCCCGCACCTTGGACGACGCCGAGTTCGATAACCTCGACACATTCGCCGGCAACCTCGACGACCCGGCGCTGTGGACGTCCCTTCCGCAGACGCTAGCTGTGCATGATGGGCGGATCAGCGGCTTTCAGGGCGACCCCATGACGGCGGTCTTTGAAACGCCCGAGTTCCAACTGGCGCAGGACGGCAACCGCGCGATCCTCAACCGGGCTGATGTGCTGGGCGAAGGCGGCGCCGCAAGTATCTCGATCTTCTCGCGGACGCGCTTCGATCGCGGCGGCACTTGGAGCAAGGCGCACACGCGGCGCAGCGACGGCCAGTTCCGTTTCGTTGAGGCCGGACGCTCGAACAGAGCGCGGGTGACGCGCTCGGGCAATTGGGCCACTACCTCGGCGCTGGATATTTGGGGCGTGGCGGGCGGGCGCTGATGGCCAATCTCACCCGCTACGAACTGCCGAGCGACCGGGCGGACAATCAGGCGCTAAGCCGCATCCTGCGCGAGACGCGGGCCGGGCGGCTCAACATCGTGTCGGAGATCACGCTGGCCAACGGCGCTACCTCGACGGTGGTCAAGGACAGCGCCATCGGCCCGACCACCGTGCCGATCATAATCCCGACCAGCTCGGCACAGGGCGCTTTGAATTGGTGGCTGGTGAGCCGCGACAAGGGACAACTGACAATTGGGCACACAGCCCCGACCGGAGCGCAGACGTTGCTCCTCGTTCTGATTGGGTGACGCCATGGGCTTTGGTCTGGATTCCGTATTCGGCGGCGGTTCGCAGAAGGTTGAAAGCCGGCTGCCGGGCTACAAGGAAGATGCCGCCAAGGCGATCGGCTATGATACCAAGTATCTTGTCGATCAGCAGACCAAGAACCCGCTTAATTCGACGCAGCTCGACGCCTACAATAGGCTGAATGCTACGTCGGGCGAGTGGAACCCGTTTATCGACGGCGGGACCAACTTTTACAACTCGCTGATGTCGGGCAATGGCCTCAACGATCAGCAGAACGATCTCGCCTACAACCTGACGACCGGCGGCGCCGTCAACCCCGCGCAGAGCGAGGTGGCGCGCGTGGCCATGGGCGGCGACGTGGGGGCGAACCCCTACCTGAATGCCGCCTACAATCAGGCTGCCCAGCAGGTCACGGACAACTTTCAAAAGAACCTCGTCCCGACGATGGATCGGAACTTTGCCGCGACCGGCCGGCTCGGCTCGAATGCCTACGCTCAGGCGCGCAACACGGCCGAGCAGCAGACCGGCAAGGCGCTGGGCGATCTCGCGACCAACATCTACGGCGGCGCCTATCAGTCTGACATGGCGAACAAGAACGCCATGCTCGGGCAGTACGCTGCGCTCGGGCAGCAGGGCATCGCCAATCAGCTTGCCGGCGCTGGGCTCTATCAGCAGGGCGTGGGCAATCAGACGACCGGCGTCGGCCTGACGCCGACCTTGCAGGGCCTCCGCTACGACGACGCCACGCGCCAGCTCCAGACCGGCACCAGCATGCAGCAGGCGCCTTGGCTGCCGCTGCAGTATGGCTCCTCGATCATCAATCCCCTGGCGGCGCCGACCTCGCAGATGCAGTCCACCAACACGCCGATTGGCACGCAGCTCATTGGCATGGGGACTTCGATCGCAGGTACGGCGGCCATGTTCTCCGACCGCCGCCTGAAGCGCAATATCCGCCGCGTGGGATCGCGCGATAACGGTCTGCCGATTTACAGCTACCGCTATATATGGGATGCTCCCGACGTCCTGCGCGTTGGTGTCATGGCCGACGAGGCGCTCGCGGTGGCTCCCGAGGCGGTCGACACGAGCGGAGCCTATATGGCCGTCGATTACGCGAGGCTCTGATGGCGCGCGATTACACCCCGACCGAGCTGGCGATGATGATGCGGCAGGGCGTGCGCACGCCCGATCAGATGTACCTCATGCCTGGATCGGCGCCGCTGGGCTTCGCCGACCGCAACGTCAACGTCAATGTGCGGCAGGCCCAGCCGGCGAACCCGCCGGCTGGCGCGGCCACGCCCATGACGGACGAGGAAAGGGGGCTTGTTAGTCAGGGCGCCTGGGCAGGCGCGTCGGCGGCTGGAGCTGAAGCGGCGGGCGACTGGCGCAACAGCGCGGCGCAGACGCTGGCGAAGGCGTTGGCGGGCTACAATGCCGGCGCCTACCGCTCGCAGCAGGACTTGGAGAACCGCCGCATCCAGCGCGAGCAGCTCGACAGCTTGAAGGCCAGCCGCGCGCTGGAGCAACAGAAGACCAGCGCCGCGCTCGCTCGGCAGCGGAGCATTCAAGCTGAGATCGCCAAGCTGCCGGATGGGCCTGAGAAGCAGATTGCCATGGTCGATCCTGAGGGATGGGCCAAAGGCAAGGCAGAAGCCCTATTCGCCAAGCCGCAGGTGGTGGGCGACAGTGCCGGCGGATTTTACACCGTCGACCCGCGCGATCCGTCTTCCGCTCAGTTGGTGGTCAAGGGCCATGGCCCCATGTCGACGCCGGCCGAGCTGGCGCGACTGGATTTGGAGCGCAAGCGCGTCGGCCTGGAGGAGAAGCGCCTGGCGCTGGGCGACGGCATGCCGGAGACGTGGGCGCCGGTCCCGAATGAGGAGGCGGCGCAGCTCGGTTATGCGCCCGGCACGGTGGTGCAGAAGTCGAGCCACGGCAAGTATGACGTCGTGTCTAAGCTCGGACAGAACGGCATCACTGTGCGCGATGCTAACGGCAATCCGATTGTCGAGATCGGCGGGCCGGCGCAGGGGGCTACGGCCGGCTTGACCAACGCGACCACGACGGACGTGCAGAAGGACATGATCAAGGACCGGGAGACGCTCGGCCGCCTTGGTCAGATTGCCAGCTCGTTCAAGCCGGAGTTTCAGCAAGTCGGCACGCGGCTTGGTAATGCCTGGACCGCCGTGAAAGACAAGCTCGGCATGGTGGACGCCGACAGTCCCGAGGCCAAGCAACTCGCCGAGTTCACGAAGTACCGCACGACCGCGCTGCACAATCTGAACGGCATCATCAAGGAAATGGCCGGCGCCGCCGTGAGTGACAGCGAGCAGAAGCGCTATTTCGGCGAGCTGGCTAATCCCGGCACGACTGCATTTGACGGCGACAGCCCGGTCGAGTTCAAGTCGAAGGTCGACGCCGCTGTCAACTCGGCCAAGATGGCTTATGCCCGTAAGGCGTACCTACTTGGGCGCGGCCTGCCACTCGACACCAAGCAGGACACGCCGGGCGGCATCTCGCTCGATCAAATGCCCGACCTGATCGAGACGGAGGGTCAGCAGATGGAAGACGAGCTGGTCGCCAAGGGCAAGAGCCCGCAGGACGCCGAGACGATGGTTAAGGCGCAGCTCCGCATAAAGTACGGCATCTGATGGGCAAGTACGCCGACGCGCTATTCGCTCCGGCCGAGGCCGGGCCTAGCGAGGCGCCTATCAGCGACAGCAGCAAGGCTGCCGGCTACGGCACGCTCGCGGCGGGCAGCTACATGCCCGACGACGGTACGCGCGCCCGCTACTACGCCAAGCAGCGGGGCTTGCCGATCGACCGCTACCGCATCAGCAAGGGCCGCGTCGCCTACCAGGCGGACAACGGCAAGTGGTATCTGGAGGAGCCGGAGACCCGCCCGCTGAGCGATCCTGGCTCGCTTGCCACGGGCGCCGCACAGATGCCCGGCCCCGTCGTGGGCGCCGGTCCTGGCGTGGTGGCGGGCGCGCTCACGGCCCCGGCCTTGCTGTCTGGTCCGCTGGGCGCCGCGGCGGCCGTAGGCGCTACGACGGCGGCGGGAGCTGGCGGGCAGTACCTGCGCGAAGCTGTGGGCAATGCCATCTCGGGCGAGACGCAGCAGGGTACTGGTATGCGCTCGGCCGGCAATGCCGCCGCTACGGCCGTCGGCGAGGGCGTGGGCGCCGGCATCAACGGCTATCTGCAGCGGTGGCTGGCACGCGACATCAGCACGCTCGACCGCGCGCAGACGGCGCAATTGCAGCGGCAGGCGCAGAAGGAAGGCATCCCGCTCACGCCGGCAGAGGCGACCGGCCTGCAGAGCCTTGGCGCCACGCAGCGCATGCTGACACAGCACCCGGCCAGCGCCAACGCGATGCAGCGGTTCTTTTCCGATCGCTCGAAGAACATTGCCGATCGCGCCAATGATCTGATTGACGGCATCTCGACCATGGACAGCGGCGAGCTTGCCGGAACGAACCTGCGCGACATGGCCCGTATCGCCCTGGAGACGGCCAAGAACGAGCGCGGCGCGGCGGCGGCGCCCTACTACAGCGCGGCCAAGAACAGCCAGGCTTTCGTCAACGTCGGCCCGGCGCTCAACTACCTGCACGATGCCGCGCAAAGCGCCAAGGGCGCCACGGCGGCGGCGCTGGAGAAAGCCAGCAAGCTTTTCACAGACCCTGCCACGGGCGGAATCGATACTAGCGTGCGCGGCCTACACAATACCAAGCTGGCGCTGGATGACCTGATCAACGGCTTCGACAGTGATGTGGGCGCCATCTCCAAGGGCGGCGCCAAATCCAGCGCCTACGCAACGCTCGTGGGCTTGAAGGACAAGCTAGTTCAGGCGCTGACGTCCGCCAGCCCCGACTATGCCCAGGGCATGAAGACCTTTGAGCAATATAGCGAGCCCCTTGATAGACTGAAAAACAGCCTTGTTGGCGTACTGGCGCGGACGGAGGACAGGGGGGCGCAGCAAGCGCTGCTCAACGCCTTCAATCCCGGCATGACGGGGCCGCGCGCCGTGGCCGAGGCGCGGCAGGCGTTCATGCGGCTCGGGCCTAATGGCGTGAGTGCGTGGCAGGATGCCAAGCGGGCGTTCCTACAAAATGCCTTGGACAAGGCGAGCAAGGAGTACGCCAGCACCAGCCAGAACCCCGTCAGCATGGCCGGGCCGAAGTTCGCCAAGGCTCTATTCGGCGATCCCAGGCAGGCGCGCATCATGGAGATGGCGTTCGATTCGAGCGAGCTGGACGCGCTGCGCGGCTTTGGTGATGTTATGGATGCCATCGGCCGCGTCCGCAATGTCGGCTCCGACACGGCTTGGAATCAGGAAGCCATCAAGGACGCCAAGGATCAGGCGCGCCCTCTCGTCGCCAGGATCATGCGCAACATGAACCCCGCGCAGTTTCTCAAGAGCTTCGACGAGGCGGCAACGCAATGGTCGGGCGATAGGAAGATGGACGCGCTGGCGCGGGTCTATACCAGCCCGGACGCGATGCAGCGGTTGCGCGAGCTGCGTACGGTGGCGCCAGGCACGCAGCGCTTTGCAACGGGCGTGGCTCAGCTTCTGGCGTCTCTCGGCGAGAGCGCGGTCGATTCAGTGCTCGCGCGCAGCGGCGGTGTAGAGCCGCCGTCAGACAGCTCAGCCCGCCCCCAATCAGCGCCAGCAGCGGCCACTCCCAAACGGAAGTATGGAGACCTGCTGACGCAACCATGATGATGGCCCCGGGCCGAAAGGCCGGGCCGTTATCTAGTGGTTCCATGCGCCAGCATAACCACATCTAGTGCCATCCTCGCAAGAAAAACTCGGCAGCAAGCCGGGACCAAGAGGCAAGAATGCCCGAACGCACCTACACAGAGTACGCCAAGCTCGACAGCGATAACCAGCTCGGCTCGCCGCCGCTGCGTTATCCCGAGGGCTGGAAGGGGAGCGACGTCAACGGCGCCATGGCTGCGCTCGCCTCGGCCGTGCGCAATCTAGGCGACGCCGCCGCCAAGCTGCCGCTGGACGAGGACGGCCTGCCCAACGCCAGCACCAACGGAGGCAAGATCGGCTCGGCCGCATTTCAGAACATCGACAGCTTCGCGGCCTCGGGCGGCACCACCTACAATCGGTCGCGCAAGGTGGCCGGCGCCGATCTGAGACTGTTCTACGGCACGGCGGACGCGGCTGCGGCCGAGGCCTCCTACGGCTGGGCAATCTGCGACGGCCGCACCGTCAACAGCATCACCACGCCCGACCTGCGGTCCAAGTTCATCCAGGGCTGGTCGAACGCAGAGGCGCCGGGCGCCACGGGCGGCAGCCGCACGCTCAGCACGGCCGAGGACGGTATCCATGCCCACGTCGGCACGACGGACGGGCACGCACTGACCGAGAGCGAGTTACCCTGGCAAAAGGACGGCCACACTTTCGTCGGCACCGGTGGCGCCAACAACGTGCAGGGCGTGGCCGATCGCACTGCGACCGCGCACACGCATGATTTCGAGACCGATGAGGGCGGTATTCACGTCCACAGCATTCCTGATGGGCGCCCGCCTTACTTCTGCGTTGTCTACCTGATGTACGTGGGGAGCTGACATGGCCTTTTCCGGTTCCTCCACGGTACTGAGCGGTGACGGTCCTGTCGTCAAGAGTACGTTCCGCTCGACCTTCATCCTGCCCGTGATCGCGGACATCGAGGCCCTGCAGGGTGGCAGCGCAATCACCATGGCGGGGTTGAGCGCCGATCCAGCCCTGGCCTCGACCAGCCGCATCATGACGCGCACGGCGGGCGCGACCTACTATACGACGATCAACGATATCGCGCTGAAAGTGCCGGGCATCACGGGCACTTGGATTACGGCGGTTGTACTCGGCCTGGCCGGCGACGGTATTACGGACGATGCCCCAGCCCTCCAGCGCGGCTTCGACACATACGCCGGCACGGGCGCGGTGTTCTACCTCAAGTCGGTCCACAGCAATAACCAATTCCTCCTGCGTGGCCGTGTGCGGCAGCCGAGCGGCATTACCGTCATTTGCGCCTCGCCGTTCCTGCTGAAGGCCGACGGCGGGTACGACATTCGCGGCGAGCGAGCGTGGTACGCGAACCGCGACGCCTTCCGTATCGGCAGCGCGATCTCAGCAGCCGCAACCACCATCTCGATCGACACCGCCCCTTACGGCGGCGGCGCCGTCTCCACGTTCTTCAGCGTGGGCGACCAGATCGAGATTTGGGGCAAGCTGGATAGCGCCGGTTCACCGCAGGTGGCGCAGCGCGAGGTGGTGCGCGTGACCTCCGTGACCGACCCGGCGACGCTCGGCGTCACGGCGACGCAGTACGCCTATAGCGTGTCCTACGCCTCCGACGAGTACCAGGCCGCTTGGGGCCTCGTGAACCGCACGCTGATCAAGCGCATTGCACAGGCGCGGCTCGCCAGCGACGCGGCGGTTGGCGATAACGTCCTGACGATCAATTCCAGCGATATCGGCAACTTGGCCGTTGGCGATGATGTGATAGTTGAAGACAACAAGATCGCCAGCGACTATCTCGGCACCGGCACCGGCCGCCTGCATCGCGAATGCGCGCGCATCGCGGCGGCGATCAGCGGCGACACCAGCAGCAAGTTGCGCCTCGGGCATCGACTGGAGCACGATATCTCGACCGCCTATGCCGGGCGGATCACCAAGCTCAACGTCGTGCGCAACTCCTCGCTGAGCGGGGCTACTTTCCTGTTCGGAGAAGCGCCGACGCTCAGCCCCAATCCGATCAAACACCCGTTCCGCATGACTTTCGCGACCGAATGCTCGGTCAATGAGTGCGTGATCCCCAACACCGACAGCTACGGCACGCGCGGCTGCTTCCGTTTCGAAGTAAGTCGCGGCTGCGTCGGCTCAAACCTCAATGTGCGCTCACCAAAGTATGTTGGGGCGGATGAAGGGCTTGGCATTCATCTCGCCTACTGCAAGGGCGTGAATATCGAAGGCGGATACTTCGACGGCGTGCGCAATGCCGTCACGATCGACGGCTCCAGCGGCTGCCTTGTGCGCTCGCCCGTCATCAGCAACACGGTAGCGGAGGCGTTCCACTTCTCCGGTCTGGAGGAGACGGGCTGCATCATTTTCGACGCTCAGGGCGAGGGTGGTGTGCAGTGGCCGGGCGGCGACGGACGCAACCCGTCGGTCGTCAACTTTGGCTCCACCAATCTCGGCGCCGTCCGCTTCTGCGGCATGATCGGCGGCCGGTTTCGAGGCTACAGGGCCGAGGATGGCGTCAACCACAACCCGGTGGTGCGCTTCCTTCCTGGGGCAAGCCGCTGCTTCATCGACGGAACCCAATTCGACGATATTGGCACCCTCCTCTACCACGTCGACACGCCGGATTATGGCGCGGTCGTAGCGACCGACTGCGCCCTGCTCGATGTGCGTGTCAACGGCTGCGTCGGCTATCTGGCCGAGGTGGACGGACGCGCGAATGGGGCCGGCATCGACACGCTGAATGGGATGCTGATCGACGGTATGGTGGTAACTGGCGCCACCAAGGGCTTCAAGCTCGCGCGCGCTACAGGCGTCACCATCCGCGACTGCACCCTGACCGAAGTAACGACGTCGGCCGGCGCACCGTACGTGATCACGGCGGACACCGTCACCGACTTGTGCGTGGACGACAATCGATTTGACGGCTGGCTGCGTGGCATCTCGCTCAGCTCGTGCGGCAACACCTGGCGGGTGCTGGAGAATGATTTCGGCACCTTGGGTGAGTACGTCATTCTGAACGACGTTGGCGGCAACGATGGCGGGCTATGGAGCGACAATGTCGCCCAGGGCACGCCGAATGCCAATCTGCGCAGCCTGCGCGCGGGCGGCTCGGCCTTCAAGGAGTTTCCACGCCTTGCTGGACCGGTCAGCCTTGCCGACGACGCCACGCTCACGCTCACGCCGCCGCGTTCTGTGGGCATGGGCTACGTGCAGGAGAACGAGGATGTCAATATCTTCGCTCGCCTGATTTACTTTACGGTAGCGCCAAGCGGCACGCCCGGCCTGCAGTATTCGGACGAAACGTCGAACATGGCCTTCACGGCCGGCGACATCTCAGCCGGCGGAACTGACGGCAAGTTCAATGTCTCCGTGTACGGCGGCAATCTCCAGCTTCGCAATCGTCTCGGCTCAACCATCGTGGTTGATTTCGCCTACCTTTGACCTTTCGGCCATAACAAGGAACAACAACCGTGCCGAACACCGACTATTACGTTCACAAGATTCTCGACCACATGTACGGCGGCGCCAGCTTCACGCCGCCGGACAGCTCGCACACCTTCGCAGCGCTGCTGACCACCCTGCCCTCGACCTCGACCGGCTCGGGCCTGGTCGAGTGCTCGGCCGTCTGGTACTCGCGGCAGGCGATCACCTGGGCTGCTGCGGCGTCGCGCACGAAGACCAACAGCGCACAGATCACGTTCACCACGAACGCAACAGCCGCCGTGACCGACGATATCGAGGGCGTGGCGATCTACGACGCCAGCACCTCGGGCAACCTGCTGCGCGTGCTGCGGAGCACGGCGCACCTCGTGGTCGCCATCGGCTCGCAGGTGATCATCCCGGCCGGGCAGCTCTCGCTCGGAGAGACCTGGAACCTCTGAGCCAGGAGCGCCGCCCATGCGCCGGTTCCAGATCAGCTCCCCGACGCGGGGCGATACCAACATCGTTGCGCCGCACGCGCACGACGCAGCCAGCCCGTCCGACTACGCCATTTTCGCGCCGCAGAATTTCGGCGCTCTAGATGGCGCGGCCGCCAGCGATACCGTCAACCCGTGGCGTCCACGGGCCGACGATGTCGTGCCCAGCGATCGATCGACCTTCCGATTTTTCGCGTACGATTCCGTCACGTCGCAGGATGGGGCCGCAATTACGGCCGGCAGCGTAACGGCGTACCCGAATGGGTATAGCTACTCCTTCGCCATGGCGGTGAAGGAGCAGGCAGGCGCAGCCGAAACGCTGACCAGCTTCCCGATTTGGGTGGATACCAGCAAGTTCATCAATGCCTCGACCGACATCCTGCCGCACATGAAGTCGACGGGCAACGGCGGCAAAGTCGTCAACGGAACGTATGTTGACATTCGTTTCGAGACCACGACCGGAACTAAGCTGGCCCACGATACAGCCTATTACGATCCTGGCACTGGACGGTGGCAGGGGTGGGTTCTACTGCCGTCGTGGACTACGAATACCAAGTTCCGATTCCTGATGTACTTTGGGAAGTCGGGCCTGGGAGCGAGCGAGGAAGATGGCGCCGGCACTTGGACCACGGCCCTAGCCTCGATCGATCCGGCGTCGGGCGCGGACAAGAGCGGGCGCGGGCGCACCTTTACGCCCGGCGGGACGGCCATCGGCAGCAACACAACTGGCAACCGTTTTTGCGGCGACTTCTCGTCCGGCAGCCGCCTCGTCTCTGGCACGGCCGTCTGGCTAGACGGCATCGCGAATGTCTCGATCGAGCTGTGGGCCAAGTTCACGGCCGTCCCAACGGTCGACGATGTGATCGTCCGTGTCGGCAATGCCACCCGCAAGATGGTGCTGCGCGCCGATCCGGCGGCCGACTTCGGCGGCGGGACCAATGCCCTGATGTTCTCGGCCGTGGTGGCTGGAGGCGAGCGCTTTAGCGACCTGCCGACGGGCTCGCTCAACACTAGCGAGCAGCACATCATCTGCACAGTCGCCAACGGCGCACACAAAATCTATCTGAACGGCGTCAGCAGCGCATTCGGCGGCCAGTCGGGCGCCGCTACCGGCAACACCGCGACCGGCGGCGACCCGATTACCATTGGCGACCCCACGGCGATCAGCGGCAACGGCATCGCCGGCAGTATCTCGCGCATCATCTTCTGGCCGTTCGTGCCGACCGACAAATGGGCGGCAATCTCCTATCTGTCGCAGAACGATATGCCGGCGATCATAGGCTGCGGCGGGCTCGACTCAGCCGTCATCACCAATCGCGCGCCGATCGCCATACCGATCATCGCCACGGGCACGTCTGGCGTGGCTCAGACCATCAACGTCGCGGCCGCTGCCGTCAACCCGGACACAGGCGAGACGCTCACCTGCAGCGCAGCCGGACCGGCTAGCCCGTCCGGCACCGTGAGCCGCAGCGGCGGCAACCTGACCGCCACCTTTACCACCGCAGCGCAGGCGGTGTTCCGCGTGCCGTACACGATCAGCGACGGCAGCAAGACCAGCTCCAGCGTGGCGATCTACACCATCGATCCGCCTGGGGCCGGCGGCGTCCATAACGGCCCGACGATCACGCTCACCTATAACAGCGTGAATTACACCGTGCCGGCCTTCATGAAGGGCTTTGAACAAGACCCGACTTGGACTGGCTCTGGCGTGCGGTTCCGCTGCCCGAGAAGTAAGCGGCAGTTCCGCTCGGGCCAGTTCAACAATAATAATTGGGCGCTCTACTGCGGTGCAGCGATCGGCTACCACGGCGCCAACTTGATCGGCTATGGAGCTACGAACACCAGCGATCCGACGCGCGCACAAATCCTCACCAATACCTGGGAACGTATTGCGGGCGGGCCGAAAGACCCCGGCGCGGGCGGCGTTTACAGCGACCCGAACACCTTTCAGGCGACCGGCTCTAAAACCGGGACGTTTTACTACCCGAACAATCTGAAGGGTCACGGAAACCTCGGCGCCTTCCGCAATGCGACCGATCGGAGCACGCTGGCGGTCGGGCTGTACATGACGACGCTGCCGTTCCAGGCGGCCACGCCGACCGACGTGCAGAATGCTTACAGCACCTCTGCCACCTACGTGGATGACTGGTACAAGGCATTCTTCAGCCGCCTGAAAGACCAATCAACCTTCTACGACGACCCCGTCATAGTCATCCGCCCAAATTGGGAAGCCATGGGGCAGGACACCGGCATGCAGCTCGGCGTCGGGGCGGGCCTGCACACGGCAGCGCAATGGTATCAGGCGGGATACACTCAAACACAATACAACGCGATGATGCGGAAGTTCTGCCGCATCGGCAAGCAGTACGGCCCGCCGAACCTGTACATCGTCTTTAGCCCGGCATTCGAGACGACCGTCTCCCAGGCGCTCGGGAAAACTTACGAGAGTTACCTTACCGACGTGTCGGGTAACGGGCCAGGCTCGCCAGATTGGGTCGGTTATACCGGCACCTGCGCCTCGGTGCATCCTGACGCACGCGACGCGCGCGCCGGGACAGAGGTGAACGCCCGCCGCCTGATCAGCGGCGGCGACGGTCTGCCCAGCAAGTATTACCCGGCGATCGACGCCATCAACGCGGCCGTGCAGTATAAAATCCCGTTCTTCTCACTGGAGATCGGGCCGAGCACGCCGTACACCAATGACACGCTGCATGACACCGTCGTTGGGCCGAAATATTACGGCGACTCCTTCGACGAGCTGGGGCAGATCGTCAATAACCCCGACTATTACGGGCTGATCGGCGCCTTTGGCTTTCTTGATCAGGGCGCGAACCTGATCCCCGGCAGCCCGACAGCTACCATCCCGGGCAGCCCGCCGAGCTTTTGGGACGCCAACGACCAGACGAACATGATCCGCTGCTCGAAGATCGTCCGCAAATACTTCGGCAGCAAGCCCACCTACGGGGGCGACCCCATTCCGGCTCGGGTCTAGGAGGCCCCATGGACCCGACGCACGGCATAGAGCTGTGGTTCGCCAGTATGGCCGGCAACCCCTTGCTCATTTTCCAAGGCGTAGCGCTATGCGTGCTGGTCTATGCCCTGGTGGGCATGGCCAGGCGCTACGACGCACTGCTGCCACGCGCGATCGAAACCATTGAGCGCAGCACCTCGGCGCTGGAGGCGCTCGAAAAGAGCGTCGACACCAACACCGCCGCCATGGAGCGGCTGAAGGACTCGATACGCTGGCGTGGGGAGCCGCCATGATTCGTTTCCTGCGTCAGCTCGTAGCTGCGGGCGGCAGCATGGAGATCGAGGGCCGCGAGCAGCAGCTAGACCACGTGCAAAAGCGCGCCGAGGACAGGGCGGCGTCGCTTAGTCAGGCGGTCGCGCGCAACGTAGCGGCGGGCGATGCGATAGGGGCGGCGCTATGGCGAACAGCGCGATCCGCGCCCCGTCAGAAAAGCGCGTAAATCACTCCAGCGAGGGCGACAACGCCCAGGACAAGAGCGATAGCAACGGTGTGGTCACGCACTTTGGCGATCCCTATTTTGAGGGGCAAGGCGGCCGCAGGCCGCCGTCACAACGCTTAGGCGTTGCGTTCCTTGTTCTTCTCCTCTAAAACGACGGCACAGTCTAGTTGAGAGCTTGAGGCCCCGGCGGTTGCCGGGGCTATTTTTTTGCCGTGCCGATCAAGCAGCCAGCGCGAGCTGCTCAGCCTCCCGCGCCACAGAGCCAGCCACACGGGCTGACGCCGCCGCCTGCACCAGCCACTCCGACCAGTGCGGGTTTTCGTGCCGCAGCCGTGCAGCGATCTGCCCGGCCGCTTCCTTATGGACCTCGGCCGTCAGAATGATCGTGAGCGCGGCCGTGGCCTCGATCTCGGTCGGCCAGTAGGCTCGCTCCGCAGCCTCCGACAGCCAATGCTCCACGACGCACTCAAGCGTCCAGAAGCCGGAGGCGTCGCGCCTGGATTCGACGCTCCAGCCGTCCTCGCTGTGACGGATTCGGAAATAACGAGCCATGCGTTTTTCCTCGTATACGCCGGCCGCAGGCCAGCGCTTGATACGAGGCATTTTCGATCTAATGGCGGTTCCCGTCAAGCGGAATCGACAAGGAAGAAAACTTATAGTGCGACCTCGGCCGCAACAGCGCGTCCAATCACCCTCTGGTACGTCACGTCCGCAACGAAGATGTCATCGATCCGAGCCAGGGAGTTGGCTACCCAGCGCGGAGCGCCGCCATCGCCGCGATATTCGCGCAGCAGGAGGCGGTCTTCAATCTCCACGAGATAGATATGCCCGTGCGCCGGGACGCGCTGGCCGGGATCGATGCGAATTTTCGAGCCGGGCCTGAGGTAGCGGTCCATGCCGTCGCCCGTGTACAGCGTGGCGAATGTGTGGTCCCCTGAGATTTTCGGCAGCAAAATCGTCTCCCCGCCCCACGTATCGCGCAGGGTCATGATGCCCTGATCGTTGAGGCTACGGAGAAATTCTAGCGGCACTAGCGGGACGGGTTCAACCCCAACGGGCAGAGGGGAAATGTGGTCGGGATGCAAGAGTTCGCTGACCGTGACCTCAAGTACCGCAGCAAGCTCGACAAGATCGGGTAGCGTTGGTGACTGCTTGCCGCTGCGCAGCTTGGACAGCTTCGACAGCGGCCAGCCCAGCTTCTCAGCCAGCTCCTCTAAAGTTTCAAACTTATTTGCGATAACTTCGCGCAACCGCGTCGGCACGGCGGCGGAAGCGGTGCGTCGGGTACGCCGCCCATTGGGCTTTGCGGGGCTGTCTGTGAGTTTTGTCACTGAAATCGCCCCAGCCCGGCCAGATCGCCCTCGACGCGAACATTTTTCTTGACGCTTGAGTTTTCGCGTGTAGAAATCTGCGTGTACGGACGGCATGGGGGCTCAAGCTCCTGCAAGCAAGGATCACTCCGATGCGGCACACTCAGCATACCGGCAACACCGTAACGCCGGTAGCTGTCCGATCGTTCCCCACCATTACTCTTTTGTAAATCGATCGCCTCGGGCCGCAGGCCCGCCTGGCATCGCATCTCGTTAGTCTCCGTTCATAGCGTGCGTCCGTTCGCACGTTTTAAGGCAAAGCATAGTCGAAAGCCATAAAGCAAGGCGTTCGCGTACCGTGCCACCCGGCGGCCAGCCGGCTGCGGCCTCAGGCCCTCACAAGGACTGTGCGAAAATGAACACCAACACCGACTTTCTACCCGTGTGGCAGCGACGCATTCGCGATCGGATGCGTCCTCGCGCCGAGCGCAGGAAGCTTGACGGCAAGACATCGCAGGAGGAGTTCGCCCGCGCCATCAACCGCGCGTGGGCCGATCTCGGCCATTACGACGTCAATGCCCGCGTGGACGACGCCGGGTTCATCACCTCCGATCTCGTGCGCGGCCTGCCGCCCAGCCTGGCGCACCGCAGATGAGAAAGAACCTCGGTAAGTGGCTGGCTCAGCTTGAGATCGAGGAAGGTGGCGTCGCGAACCGCCCCATGGAGGAAGACCCCGGCGGGTACACGAAGTTCGGGATCACCGGCGCAACCCTGTCGGCCGAGCTGGGGCGCAAGGTAACGCTGGCCGACTTCAATGATCTGACGCTGGAGGGCGCGCAACAGATCGCGTCGCGCTGGTACTGGACGCCGGTTCAGGCCGACCAGCTCCCCGGCGGGCTCGACGTGGCCGTGGCGGACTTCTGCTTCCATTCAGGCGAGGCGCGCGCCTCCAAGGCCCTGCAGATGGTGCTCGGCGTCAAGGTGGACGGCGACATTGGCCCAGCCACGCTGGAGGCGGCGCGCAAATGCGATCTGCCAAGCGCCATTAACGCCCTGATGGACAATCGCTGGCTGTGGCTGACCGGCCGAGCCAACTTCGAGCCCAACAAGAACGGGTGGAAGAACCGAATCACCCACATCCGCAAGCTAGCCCTGGAGCTGGCCGAGCCGATCCCGCCCATCCCCGGCGCCAAGCCCATGGCGCAGAGCCGCATCGCCTGGGGCTCTGCCGTGAGCGCGGCAACGGCTGCGGCGGGCGCTGCGGCGGTCATGGCCGACCAGAGCAAGAGCATTGAGGAGCCGGTCGGCAAGGTGCTGGCTGCGGTCGGCCTCGATCCTGCGCTCGCTGGCGTGGTGGCGTTCCTGATCATCGCGGCGGCCAGCGGATTTGCCTGGCTGGCCCGGCGCGACGACCACAAGGCCGCCAAAGCAATCGAGGCCGCATCATGACGCCATGGGAGGTCTATCGGTTCTGGTCGGAGTGCTGGCTGCGCTATTGGGTGCATCAGATCAACAACGGCCCCAAGCCGACCGGCGTCGTAATCCACGTCAATTTCAAGACCAAAGAGTGGTTCTGACGATGGGGTGCAAGATATGTCAGCAATTCTCCTCGCTCTTGTCGCGAAGTGGGCGGCTCCTGTCATCGGCGGACTCGCTGCTGTCGCGGCCTTCTTTGGCGCAATCTTCGCCGCCTTCCATTCCGGCAAAGTCCGCGCCCAACTCGACGCCGCCCGTGATGTCGGCCAAGCGGCGGCGCAAGCTAAGCGCGCCTCTGATGATGTTGGCGGCCTCAAGCCTGCTGATGTCGACCACGAGCTGCGCGACATTTTCCGCGACTGAGCCGGTCGCTGGCGCCGAAGGGTACTGCGCCGTCGCCGAGCCGATCTATCCCTCGCGCAACGACACGGACGGCACGAAGGCCCAGGTGCTGCGCGAGTGGCGCAAGGGCGAGGCGCTGTGCCATTGGCAGCCGCCCGTGCATCAGCCGGCGCCCAAGCCGGCAACGTTCGTGGCGGATGAGGCGCAGGAGCCAGCTAAGCCGCAGTGCGCGCCTTACGCCGATGCGGGCCGGAACCTGACCGAAGCGGGTTTCGCGCCCGTATTCGGCGGGGTGATCGGCGGCGGGCGGCTGCTCGTGGTATTCATGAACAACAAGACGGGTGACTGGCTGGTCCTGACTGTGGACGGTCACAATGCCTGCGTCGCCGTTGCTGGCAATGGTGCATTTGCGCCCAAGCCTGCGGACACGTCCAAGTCAGTTTGATTTCGCTCAGCTCTCAGCAACAGGACTGCAAATGCCTACCTACGACGAGAAGCGCGCCCTGCGTGCCACCATCCGCCGCTCGGCCGGCGCCCTGGTCAATCTGATCGAACCCTACATCGCCGCACCGGGCGATGGCATCGACATGCTGGAGTACAAGGCTCTCGACGCCGAGCTGCGCCGGATCATGGCGTGCAGCGTCGAGCTGCGCACCGGCATGCACCTCCTGGAGATTTACGAGCGCGACACCGGGGGCTGCCATGTCGACGAGTGAAAGCTTTTCCTGCAAGCCCGGCGAGTTCAGCGGCTCGGTCCGCTATATCGCGACTGCGCCGGGGCAGCATGTGCGAGTCACTGAGACTCAGGTCGGTGGCAGCCATTACACCGACATGGCTATCCAGCCGGCCGAATACATCCTGCGCAATGGGATCGGCTGGGCCGAGGGCTGCGCCATCTCCTACCTGTCGCGCTGGCGGGCCAAGGGCGGCATCGAAGACCTGCGCAAGGCCGCCCATACGATCGAGCTGCTGATCGCCAGCGAGGAGGGCACATGAGCGGCATCACCGATCGAATGCGGGAGTGCTACGATGCCGTGCAAAAGCACGGCTCACTCAGCGCGGCGGCGGCGGCCCTAGGCGTCGCCCGCCAGGTCTTGCGCAGGGCATACCGCAAAGCCGTTGCGCGCGGCATGGAGGAGCTTCCGCTCGGCGGGGAGACGAGTTGGCAGCCGTGTGTCGTGGAGCCGGCTGCCGAGCCGGCGTCACTCGCCGACCGCCGTGAGCGCGACCAGATCGCCAAGCTGCGGGCTCAGCTCACGGCCGCCCAGCGGGAAAGCATCGAGGCCGAGGACGTGCGGGCCGAGATTTTCAAGCTCGCGCGCACGCCGGCCAATCCGCCCGAGTGGCTGCGTCGGAGCAGTGAGCGCGGACGCAAGAGCGTGACGGGCGTGCCCGTTGTGATGTTTGCCGACTGGCATATCGGCGAGACGGTCAATCCGGCCGAAGTGAACGGCGTCAATGAGTTCAATATCGAGGTTGCCGAGCGGCGCATCCGCACGCTAGTCGACCGGACGATTGAGCTTTGCACGCAGCACATGACGAACCCGGACTATGACGGGATTGTCGTGTGCCTCATGGGCGACCTCGTGACCGGTGAAATCCATGACGAGTTGGCGCAGACCAACGACATGGACCTACTCCCCGCCGCGCTGTGGACGCGCGACATCCTGATCTCCGCCCTGACGCGGCTGGCCGACGTGTTCGGCAAGGTGTTCGTGCCGGCGGTGCCCGGCAATCACGGGCGCACCACCAAGCGCGTGCAGGCCAAGCGGTTCGCCGCCAAGAACATCGACTGGCTTGTCTACATTTTGCTTGAAAAGTACTTCGCCGAGATGGGCGATGACCGCGTGCAGATTTACGCGCCGGAGACTGGCGAGGCGCTGTTCCGTATCTACTCGCATCGCTTCCTGTGCCTGCACGGGCACGATCTGGGCGTTAAAGGTGGCGATGGTATTTTGGGCGCCCTTGGCCCGATCGCGCGGGGGGCAATGAAGGTGGCGAACAGTCAAAGCCAGATCGGCCGCGACTTCGACATGCTGCTGCTCGGTCACTGGCACCAGTCGCTGCAGTTGCCGCGCGTGATCGTGGCGAACAGCCTGAAAGGCTACGACGAGTTCGCCCGCTCGTTTCTTCGCGCCGGCTTCTCGGTGCCCAGCCAGCCGCTGTTCTTCGTGCACCCGAAGCATGGGATCACCGCGCGGTGGGAGATTTTGCTGGAGGAACGGGAGATCGCGGCCGAGCGCGAGTGGATTTCGTGGAAGGCGGCTTAGGCCGCTTTCTCCTCGACTAGACTGCCTAACGGACAAAACGAAATGAGCACGCTAACCGCTTATGCGGCGCGGATTATCGCCAATCGGAAAGATGGTTCGACCACAGAGCTATGGCTCGGCAAGCCGGTCACGCGCGGCGTGGCGGCCAGGCTGTGCGATGCCGCGCTGTTTGATACGCCGGCCGCTGCCGAGGACGCCGTGCGGGCGGCCGGGCGCGAGCTGGTGCTGGTGGTGCCGGTGGCGGCGCTGGTGGAGGCGGTATGATGCAGGTCGCCTACGTGCCGCTTGACCGCTTCGTGCTGTGGCTGGCCCAGGGCTGGCGATTCAGCGGCCATGTCGTTGAGCCTATGCGCGGCCACCATGGGGCGTTCTCGTGCCTGATGGAGCGGGGCGAATGATCGACCTGCGCCACGGCGATTGCTTCGACGTGCTGCGCACGCTCGGCGCCGACAGCGTCGATAGCGTGGTCACAGACCCGCCCTATCACCTGACGAGCGGCAACGCCGCAGTCGATTGGGCGGCGATGGGGTCGAACGGCACCAAGCGGCCGAACGTCGGGCCGACGAACCGCGACGGGAGCGGGCACAAAACCGGCTTCATGGGCAAGCAATGGGACGGCGGCGACATCGCCTTCCGCCCAGAGCTATGGGCCGAGGTGCTGCGCGTCCTGAAGCCGGGAGGGCACCTGCTGGCGTTCTCGGGCACGCGCACCTACCACCGCATGGCCTGCGCGATCGAGGATGCGGGATTTGAGGTGCGCGACCAGATCGGGTGGTTGTACGGGTCGGGCTTCCCGAAAAGTTTGAATGTTTCCAAGGCATTGGACAAGGCGGCTGGAGCTGAGCGAGAGGTTGTCGGCAATAGCCCGTTTGCATCTCGCAAGCCGAACGGATCAGCCGGCGTTCACAGCGTCGGGCTAAGCTCAACTCCGGGCGCGGTCATCACCGCCCCCGCCACCGACGCCGCGCGCCAATGGGACGGCTGGGGCACGGCGCTCAAGCCCGCTTGGGAGCCAATTTGCGTCGCCAGGAAGCCGCTGGCCGAGCCGACCGTCGCCGCGCAGGTGCTCAAGACGGGCACGGGGGCGATTAATGTTGATGGGTGCCGGGTGGCGGCCTCGGACGGATACACCGAGAACGCGGTCACTCAAGGAGTCAACACGGCTCGAACGTCCTACGCTCCCGCCGTGGCTCGTAGGACGTTCGAGCCCGCAAGTGCCGGCCGCTGGCCCGCGAACATCGCCCACGACGGCAGCGACGAGGTGCTGCAGGCGTTCGCGGCGTTTGGGGAGCGGCCCGGTTTCAGCGGCGGCGGAAGGCGTGAAGGGCTTTCGACCAAGCGCGGCAGTATGGCGGGACCGCTCGGCAATGGCGGCGAGGTTCGCTACCAAGCTGATACCGGCACCGCCGCCCGATTCTTCTACTGCGCTAAAAGTTCTCGCGCCGAGCGCGGCGAGGGCAACACTCATCCGACCGTAAAACCCTTATCCTTGATGTCCTGGTTGGTGCGCCTCGTCACGCCCCCCGGCGGGACCGTGCTCGACCCGTTCGGCGGCAGCGGCACCACGGGGCTGGCGGCGCAGGCCGAGGGCTTCCGCGCCGTCCTGATCGAGCGCGAGGCCGCGTACATCGAGATCATCAAGAAGCGGATCGCGGCTTCCCAGCCGGCGCAAGCCGCCAGCATCGCCGAGCAGCTCGATCTCGTGTCGCTGCTCGACCCCGCAGCTTAACTAGACTGGAAAACCAAATGACCTTGATCGCCCTCGTCTTCGTCGCCTGCCTGGGCGACCGCTGCCAGACGGTGCAGATACCGTGGGATGGCTCGGCCGTGCAGTGCATGCTGTTCGGGCAGCAGGTCGCCGCCGAGTGGCTCAGCCACCGCGACGGCTGGACACTGCGCCGTGGCTACCGCTGCGAGACGGGAGCGCCGGCATGAGGCTCCCGTCGCCGCGCAACATAGCCCTGGCGGCCCTGTACGTGCTCGCATGCGTGGCTGCAGCCGCAACGTGCTTCGCCTGGGCAGAGCTGGCCCGCATGTGGACCGGCGGTGGCTGGCTGGGCGCTGGCGTGTTCTTCGCGCCGTTCCTGGTGGCGTGGGTGTTGCTGATGGCTAGTGCCATGGAAGGTGGGCGATGAGCGACAGCAGCGGTCTGCACGTCGTCACCACGCACAGCAACCCACTCCGCTACAAGAGCCGTGACCAGCTCCTCGACCGCTGGCTGCAGCGCATGGCTGACGCTCGGGTCGAGAGCGTCGTCGTGGTCGAGGTAGCCTACGACGACACGCCTTCACGCATGGAGTACCTCGCCGACCGGGTGCGCGAGCACCGCATGGAGAGGTGGCACGAGAACCTGAACTTTGTGGTGCGCCGCACTCGAGCCGGTATGTGGCAGAAGGAGCGCGCCATCAATCTCGGCTTTGGCGCCCTGCCCAGCGAGTGGAAGTTCGCGGCGTGGATCGACGCTGACGTGGACTTTGCCAACCCGAGCTGGGACGACGACACGGTGGCGGCCTTGCGGCTGCATGACGTGGTGCAGCCGTGGAGCCATGCGCAGGACTTAGGCCCCGTCAGCGAGCCCGTGGGGCCGATGGCGCAGAGCTTCATGTACAGCCATGTGACGAAGCAGCCGGCGCCGAACGGGCGCTATGGCGGCAAGTTCTGGCATCCGGGCTTTGCCTGGGCAATTCGGCGCGATGCCTACGAGGCCGTGGGCGGGCTGCTCGACACGGCGATCCTGGGCGCCGGCGACCATCACATGGCGTTGGCTCTGATCGGCAAGGCCGAGCGCTCGATCCCCGGCGGCATGACGCAGGGCTACAAGGACAGCGTGCTCGGCTGGCAGGACTTGGCCGAGACGCACATCAAGCGCAATGTCGGCTATGTGCCGGGCCTGATCACGCACGGCTGGCACGGCAACAAGCGCGACCGACGCTATGTCGAGAGGTGGGATACGCTGGTCAAGTATCAGTACAACCCGGCCCGCGACATTCGCCGCGACGGCGAGGGACTGTGGGATTGGGCGCATACGAACGACGAGCGCATGCGCGGACTGCGTGATTCTATTTGGGCTTACATGAAAGCCCGCTCTGAGGACTCGATCGATGTTGTATAGAGTGCTGGCGCTTGATCTCAGTTCTAAAACGGGATGGTGCGTCGACGACGCCGAGCGCACCGTCTCCGGCTGCGTCGACTTCACGCCGCGCGGCAGGCTCGATCCGGCGACGAAGCACGCGCTAATCTTCGATCGGGCCAGCTCATGGCTTTCCGACATGATCGACACGTACCGCCCGACAGCCTGCGCACTGGAGGATAGCACCGGCCGCACGCTCCAGGGCCAGGCGGCGCGCGTACTGCTCGGCTTGCGGGCGGTGGCGCTGGTCGTCATGCATCGGCGCGAGGTGCTGGTCGATCCGGTTGCCAACACGACGTGGAAAGCCTGGGCGACCCGCCGGGGCTGGCGCCTTTGCGATAAAAGCGACGAGGGCGATGCGCGCTGGCTGGCGCTGTATTGGCAGGCCGAGCGCGCAGGGATGGTTAGGGAGGCGGCTTAGGCCGCCTCCTGCGCCACCTTCTTGCGCATATACGGCGTCTGCTCACTCAAATCCCGCTCGATCAGGCTGCGCAGGTAGCCCGTCACGGTCATGTGGCGGGCGTGCGCCAGCTTGGCTGCCACCTTCTTGAGCTGCGGCGTCAAATCCACGGTGATCTGCCCCTTTTCGACGGCCATGGCACTTTCTCCTTGCGTCAGACGAAAACCGCACGTATACCGTACGTGGTGGATACGAGTTATAGCGTACGTGATACGAGCGTACAAGAACGAAAGACGCAACTATGACTGTAAGTTACCAGAACTGGCTTGACGTGCTGGATGAGGTCGGCGCCGCCGGGCTCGTGCAGCTCGACGTCGCCGATCTGTCGGCCATCCAGACCCTGCTGGCCGATGACGAGGCCAAGCTGAAGGCAAGGAAAGCCAAGCTGCATCAGGTCTTTATGCAGCGGTTCTCAAACCACGTCACAACGCCGGGGACCAAAAAGACGGTCGACGGCGTGCGCATCGAGGTTCCGAAGAACGTTAAGTGGGATCAGGAGGAGCTGGACAACGTGCGCGCACGCATCGCCCGCGAGTGGGAATGCGACACGAGCGAGTACATCGAGACGAAGCTGCATGTGCCGGAGAACAAGTGGAACTCCTGGCCGCAGGCCATCAAGGATGTATTCGCGCCGGCCCGTACTGTGAACGTGGGTACGCCCAAGTTCTCGTTCACGGAGAGTGTGTGATGGCCGGGCTGTGCATCGTGCATGTCTATGTTCCGACTGCGCCCGGCGAGGAGCGCGTCAACGACAAGACGCTGTATTTCTCCGGCAAGGACGCTGCCGAGAACTACCTTGCGCACGCCTTCCAGCGCATGGCCTACGATATGTGGTTCGGAGACGACGGCGTCATGGCGCTGACGCGCGAGGTTGAGTTCGCCGACCAGATGCAGGAGGTGGCGTGATGGCAAAGCGCAAGTATTCCCTCACGCCAGAGCACCGTGCCCAGCTCAAGCCGTGGGCCGATCGTTGGATCGCCAATGCCATGAGCACGGCGGCCATGACGAATGAGGACCGCGCCGCCTGCGTCGAGGCCGTGCATGGGCTCTACGCAGCGGCCAAGCTGCCGCCGCCAAAGCATATCGTCTTCGTGCCGTCGCCGTTCGTGCTGGCCTTTGCTGGCGGATTCGCGGCTGGCATTTGGCGCCTCAGCAAAACGGGCGAGGCCGTCACCTTGGCCGCCACCAGGGCCGCCACCAGGGCCGCCGCCAGGGACGCCACCGGGGGCGCCACCTGGGACGCCACCTGGGACGCCACCTTGGCCGCCACCAGGGCCGCCACCTTGGCCGCCACCAGGGACGCCACCTGGGACGCCACCAGGGACGCCACCGTGAACGCCACCTGGGCCGCCACCGATGACGCCCCCGGGGGCGCCACCTGGGACGCCACCAGGGCCGCCACCGGGGCCGCCACCAGGGCCGCCGCCAGGGCCGCCACCGGGGGCGCCACCTGGGACGCCACCGGGGGCGCCACCGGGGGCGCCACCTGGGACGCCACCAGGGACGCCACCGATGACGCCACCTGGGACGCCACCGGGGACGCCACCGTGAACGCCACCTGGGCCGCCACCGATGACGCCCCCGGGGGCGC
>ERZ650311.62-NODE-62-length-65953-cov-15.786594_pt1 | contig 65953 bp, 58 predicted proteins | sample MGYA00376247_ERZ650311 | MGnify/ENA primary metagenome ERZ650311 (study PRJEB26733, sample SAMN07839324) | wastewater metagenome | biome: small river; feature: stream; material: water | place: USA: North Carolina | collected 2016-07-28 ... | reverse complement strand
GCTTTGAAGTGCTGTATCAGGGGCGGACCATCGCGAACATTGCCTGGCATTCGGGGTTCAAGGCGCGCGACGCCTTGAAGGCATGCCTCAAAGGCGGGCGCTGATCTTCCGGCGATCTTCGCACGAGGGGGCTTGGGAGCCGTCATGGCCGAGGGCGACGTCGGATGGGTGTTTTGCTACCCTCGCCGCGGCGGTGACGCGAACCGGACCGCCGCTTCGATTTTCCCCATGCCGCAATCGAGATGACACCGCCCGACGAACGTTCCGCTCTGGTTGTCGATGACCATCCGCTGGTGGCGCGCGGTATCGCCGACTATTTGCGCACCCATTGCGCGTTCGGCCGCGCCGACCCGATTTGCCGGCCGGCCGAACTGTGGGAGAACATCGGACAGTTCGGCGCGCCGGCGCTGGCCTTGGTGGATTTCTGGCTGCCCGGCGGGACTGCGCTGCCGATTTTGATCCGCCTGCGCGACGAATATCCGGCAACCCGCCTGTTGGTGATCAGCGGCGACGGCGATCCGGCCGTCCGTGACAAGGTCCGTCGGCTGTCCGTGGATGGATTTCTGCTCAAGCATGCCGAACCCGCCGTGTTTGCGCTGGCGGTGGCGGCCGTCCTGCGCGGCGACGCGTGGTTCGACGACGCTCCGGTTGCCGGACCCGCCACCGACGAGGAGCGGACGCTGCCCCTGAGCGCCGCCGAACTGGGTTTGACCCCGCGCCAGGGCGAAGTGCTCGCCCTGATGCTCAAAGGCTTGCCCAACAAGCGGGTTGCGCAGGCGCTCTCGCTGACCGAACAAACCGTCAAGGAACATGTGAGCGGCATTCTCGAGCGGCTGGGCGCACGTAACCGGATCGAATTGATCACACGACTGCGGGGAAAGCGCATCGATGCCTGAGCGGGATAGGAACGCTCAGGCCGACAGCGGCAATGGGGCGAGCGACGCCGACATCAGCCCGGCCGGACGGGTGGGGCTGCTGGACGTGGCTTTCTCCCGGATCAATTACGGTTTTGGGGCGATGGTCATCGTCGGTCTGCCCTTCACCGCCTGGTATGCCTATCTCGGCCACGATCCGCTCGGGCTCGTGCTGTGGGTGGCGTGGTACGGCATGGGCAAGCTGGTGGTCAGTCGGATGTATCGGCAATACCGGCGCGAGCGCACGGCGGGCGAGCACGAAGCCTGCCTGCGCCGTTGGTTGCCCCGGGTGCAGGGGATGGCGCTGGTCTGCGGTGCCAGCCTGACCGTCCCGCCGCTCTTGACCGCCCATCACGCGAGCTTCGAATTTCAATTGCTTTACCTCATGACGGTCGCCGCCATCGTCGCCGGCAACCCTCAGCATTCGTCGCCGGTGCTGTCGGTCTTCCGCTGCTTCTTTGTGCCGGGCTGGGGCGGGGTGACGGTGCTCGTGCCCTACAGTTTTCCGGATCACTGGTATTTCGTCCTGCCGCTGACGCTGCTCCATCTTCAAAGAATGCTTCGGCACTCGGCCAGTTCGCATGCCTTCTTCGTGCAGAACATCGTGCTGCAGGAGGAGCGGGCCCGCCTGGCGGAAGACTACCGGCACGCCAAGGAACAAGCCGAAAAGGCGCTGTACGACAAGAATCTGTTCCTGACCACGGCCAGCCACGACCTGCGTCAGCCGGTGCACGCGATGGGCTTCCTGGTCGAGTCGATCTCCCGCAACAACCGCGATCCGGCGCTCGACAATGCCTTGGCCGACCTGCGCCAAAGCGTGCGTTCGGCCACCCAGATGTTCAATGCCTTGCTCGATCTGTCGAGGATCGAGAGCGGTCGTGTGCGGATCAAGACCGAAGCCGTGGACCTCGCCGAAGTCGTGGGCAACGTGGCGACCATCTTTCGCGAGGAGGCGCGCAACCGCGGACTGGCGTTGCGCGTCCATCTGCCGGCGGGGGAATCCGTCGCCTTGGCCGACGCAACCCTGCTGCGCCAGTCGCTCGGCAATCTGCTGCATAACGCCCTGCGCTATACGCGGACGGGCGGCATTCTGCTGGCCCTTCGCCGGCGCGGCGGTGGCTGGCGATGCGAGGTGTGGGATACCGGCATCGGTATTGCGACGAACGACGGCGCCGACATCTTTTCGCCGTTTTTCCGCAACGAGCATGCCTGGACGATAGACAGTGCCGGGCATGGCCTGGGGCTGGCGGTCGTCGCCCGATGCTGTTCGCTGATGGGCGCCGAATACGGATTCCGCTCGCGCGAAGCCCGCGGCTCGTGCTTCTGGATTCAGCTGGCACCGGCCCCGGCGCAATCCGCTGTGCCCGGCGCGCCGCATGAGCCCGTCCGGGCGCAGGCGCTGCCGCGCTGGTCGGGGAGCTGTCTGGTGGTCGATGACGATCCTCTGGTTTGCAGCGCCTGGGAGACCTTGATGCAATCCTGGGGTTTGCAGGTGGCCTGCGTCGAATCGGGCGAGCAGGCCTTTCGCCTGCTCGACGACGGTTTCAGGCCGAACGCCCTATTCTGCGACCAGCGGCTGCGCTCGGGGGAAAGCGGTTTCGAACTGCTGAGCGCGCTGCTCGAACGCCTGCCCGAAGCGAGCGGCGCCATGATCAGTGGCGAACAGGATTCCCCCGAACTGCTGGCAGCCGAAGAGCAAGGCTATCTCGTGCTGCGCAAACCGGTGGAGCCGCTGGAGCTCCAGGCGGTGCTCGGTCACTGGCTGGCCCCAGCGCCAATCGGCGATTCAAGTCGGGAAGGGCGTCCCGCGTGAAGATTGCGGTAGCGGGAATCGCTCTTCGCGTGCAAACCGGCGGCGGACCGGCTCGACAGCCGCGCCCGCCGCTTCGGCCTAAATCACCGGGCCAACCACGCTCTCCATCCTCCGTAGTGGGTGATGTCCTCCGCCCCGGCCAATCCGCCGCTTTCGCACACGAAGCCGCACACCAGACTGCCGTCGTCCAGTGCGACTTTGCCGATGCCCAGGGGCGCCGGAATGCCGGCGACGAAGCTGCCGAAATGACAGACCGGTAGCTCCCAGATCTCCATCTCCACAGCAGCGCCGCCCTCGGCGACGCGGACCATGCCGGGCCGCTGGGGAGGACCGCCGGCCAGCGCGTAGAAGCGGTACTCCGGTGCCGAGCGCACGACCCGTAGCAAGCGGCCGCCGCGCTGGGTCAGCTGCGCGTTAAGGGGCAGGCCGAAGAGATGCGCGCCACACACCGCCACCTGCACCATGCCGTCGGCGCCGGCCAGCGTCGGAAAATCCCGAGCCGGGAACGGCTGGCCGGTGGCGCCGAGGGGCAGGCCGGTGTCGGCCTGCCAGCGGGCGGCCAGTTCGAGCAGCGGCAGATCCTGGTGGGCCGGGGCAAACAGGGTCACGCCAAAGGGCAGGCCGTCGGGACGGAAGGCGGCCGGCACCGCCACCGCGGCGTAATCCAGCAGGTTCATGAAGTTGGTGTAATAGCCCAGGTCCGTGTTGAGGCGGATCGGGTCGGCCTCCACCGCGGCGATGGTGGGATGCCGCCCGGCGGTGGGGGTGAGGATCAGGTCGACGTCCTGCCACACGGTGTCGCAGCGGCGCTTGAGGGCGCGCAGGCGATACTGGGCGTCGAAGGCTTCGACCGCGGTGGCCTTCGCGCCGCCCAGAGTGATCTCCCGGGTGACCGGGAAGACCGATTCCGGCTGGCGTTCGATGAAGGCCTGGATGGCGTGGTAGCGCTCGGCCACCCAGGGGCCGCCATAGAGCAGGCGGGCGGTTTCGAGGAAGGGCTCGAAGTCCAGTTCCACCGCGACGCCGCCCAGGCCTTCCAGCCGGGCGATGGCATCGGCGAAGAGCGCCGGATTGTGTTCGTCTCCGAAAAAGGCCCGTTGATCCGCACGGGGGACGCCGAAGCGGAAGGGCTGACCGGCCGGGAAGCGCCGGCCGTGGGGCTCCGCCGGGCGACTGTAGGCGTCGGCCTCGTCGAAGCTCCGGACGACGCCGAACACGCTGGCCGCGTCGACAGCGGTGAGGGCGAAGATCGAGATCGTGTCCAGGGTCCGGCAGGCGGGCACCAGCCCGGTGGACGACAGCAGGCCGCAGGTCGGCTTGAGTCCGATCAGGTTGTTGAAGGCCGCCGGCACCCGACCGGAGCCGGCGGTGTCGGTGCCCAGGGAAAAGCTTACCTGACCGGCGGCCACGGCGACCGCCGAACCCGAGCTGGAACCGCCGGAGATATAGGCCGGATCGAAGGCATTGCGGCAGGCGCCGTAGGGGCTGCGGGTGCCGTTGAGGCCGGTGGCGAACTGGTCCAGGTTGGTCTTGCCGAGGGGAATGGCGCCGGCCGCGACGAGGCGCGCGACCACCGCCGCGTCGGCGTCGGGAGTGTAGGCGAAGTCCGGGCAGCCGGCGGTGGTCGGCAGGCCGGCCTGATCGATGTTGTCCTTCACCGCGAAGGGCACGCCGTACAGCGGCAGGCTGGCCGGGTCCTGTTCGTCCAGCGCGCGGGCGCGGGCCAGCAGCTCGGCCTCGGGCAGCAGGCTGATCCAGGCATGGTGGGTGTCGGCGGCGGCCTGGGCGTGAAGGTGGGCGAACAGGGTGCTGGGCTTGAGACCGGCGCGATAGGCGGCGGCCAGGGTGGCGAGGTCTAGGCGGGTGGGCAGCATGGGCATCTCTCCGGGATCAGTGGGTGGCGGCGCGCAGGATCAGCAGATCCTGACCGGCGGCGACGGGGCTGGCTTCGCGGCACAGCAGCTGCAGCACCTCGCCGTCGGCGGGGGCGGTCACGGTGAATTCCATCTTCATGGATTCGACGACCGCCAGCGGGTCGCCGGCCTTCACGTGCTGGCCGGGTTCGACCAGCAGCTTCCAGATGTTGCCGGGAACGTAGCTGGCCACCAGCTGGGCGCCTTCCGGCAGATCCAGCTCGGAGTCGGCCGCCGCCGCGGCGATGTCGGCCTCGCTGATGTATTCGGCCTGACCGGCGGCCTTCCAGCGCTCGCGCTCGGCTTCGAAGGCGGCCTGCTGACGGGCCTTGAAGGTGCCGATGGAGGCGGCGTTGTCGGCCAGAAAGCGCCGGTAGTCGGCGAGGCGGAACACGCCGTCCTCGATACGCAGGCGGGCGCGGCCGGCGGCGAAATCCTTGCGCAGCTGCAGCAGTTCCTCCTCGCCCACCGGCACGAAGCGGACCTGATCGAAGAAGCGCAACAGCCAGGGCCGGTCGAACTGTTCGGTGCCACGGGCGCCGTGGTTCCAGCGGTTCCACATCTGCACCGTGCGGCCGACGAACTGGTAGCCGCCGGGGCCTTCCATGCCGTACACGCACATGTAGGCGCCGCCGATACCGACCGCGTTCTCGGGCGTCCAGGTGCGGGCTGGGTTGTACTTGGTGGTGACGAGGCGGTGGCGCGGGTCCATCGGCGTGGCCACCGGCGCGCCGAGGTAGACGTCGCCGAGGCCCAGCACCAGATAGCTGGCGTCGAAGACGGTGCGATACACCTCGTCGATGGAATCCAGCCCGTTGATGCGGCGGATGAACTCGATGTTGGACGGGCACCAGGGCGCGTCCTTGCGCACCGACTGCATGTACTTCTCGATGGCCAGCTTGGTGGCCGGGTCGTCCCACGACAGCGGCAGATACACCGTGCGGCTCGGCACCTCCATGTCGTCGATGGCGGGCAGCGCGTCTTCGGCGGCCTGCAGCGCGGCGAGCAGTGCGGCGCGGTCGGTGCGGCGGGCGTCGAAATGGACCTGCAGGGAGCGGATGCCGGGGGTCAGGTCGACGATGCCCGGCTGGGGATGGGCCTTCAGCCAGTCCATCAGCGCATGCACGCGGAAGCGCAGCTCCAGGTCCAGCACCAGCGGGCCGTACTCGATCAGCAGGTAGGCGTCGCCGGCCTGACGATAGATCACCCGGGGGCGCTCGCCGACGGCCGGCAGCGCGGCCAGCACCGGCGTGGTGACGGTGTCCGGCTCGGCGATCACCGGCAGCGCGAGGGGCGCGTCGGCTTGGGCCAGCGCGGTGTCGGCGGCGATCAGGCGGCGGGCCGCGGTGGCGGCGCTCACCGGCACGAAGCGCAGGGTGTCGCCGGGGCGCAGTTGGCCGAGCTTCCACAGATCGGCCTGGATCACCACCGCCGGGCACACGAAGCCGCCCAGGCTGGGGCCGTCCGGGCCGAGGATCACCGGCATGTCGCCGGTGAAGTCGATGGCGCCGATGGCGTAGGCGTTGTCGTGGATGTTGGACGGATGCAGACCGGCCTCGCCGCCGTCGGTCCGCGCCCACTGGGGCTTGGGCCCGATCAGGCGCACGCCGGTGCGGCTGGAGTTGTAGTGGATCTCCCAGTCGGTGGCGAAGAAGCTGGCGATGTCCGGATCGGTGAAGAAATCCGGCGCGCCGTGGGGACCGTAGAGCACCGCCACTTCCCAGTGGTGGCCGTAGGTCGGCGGTTGCAGTTCGAGGGGCGCGGGCAGGGCGGCGGTGGGCTGGATCGCCAGCACGTCGCCGAGGCGCAGGCAGCGGCCGGCATGGCCGCCGAACTGGCCGAGTGTGAAGGTGGACCGGCTGCCCAGGTAGTCGGGTACGTCGATACCGCCGGCAATCGCCAGATAGCTGCGGCAGCCGGCGTCGATGACGGCGCCGATCTTGAGCGTGGCGCCGGCTTTCACCGCGTGGGCCTGCCAGAAGCCGACCGGCTGCCCGTCGAGGCTGGCGGCGGTGGGCGCGCCGGTGAGGGCGATCACCGTGTCGCAGTTGAAGCGCAGGGTCGGGCCGCTCATCGTGCATTCCAGGCCGGCAGCGCCTTCCGGGTTGCCAACCAGCCGGTTGGCGGCACGCAGGGCGAGGTCGTCCATCGGGCCGGACGGCGGCACGCCCACGTCCCAGTAGCCGATGCGGCCGGGCCAGTCCTGCACCGAAGTCTGCACGCCGGGCTCCAGCACGTCGAAGGTGGCCGGGCGGTAGTCGAAGGTATTGAGGTAGCGGGTGGTCTGGCGGCCGGCGCGGAACACCTCGCCGTCGAGGATCTGGCGCAGATAGGCGCGGTTGGTCTCGATGCCGTACACCCGGGTGGCGTCCAGCGCGGCGATCAGCTTGTCGGTGGCGGCGGCGCGGCTGTCCGCATGGACGATGATCTTGGCGACCATCGGGTCGTAATAGGGCGGCACTTCGGAGCCGGTGGCGACGGCGGTTTCCACGCGCACGCCAGGCGGAAAGCGCACTTCGGTGAGCAGGCCCGAGGACGGCTGGAAGTTCTTGGCCGGGTCTTCGGCGTACAGGCGCACCTGGATCGAGGCGCCCTGCGGCTGCGGCGCGGCGGCGGGCAGGGTCAGGTCGCCGGAGGCGAGCAGCACCATCCATTCCACCAGATCGGTGCCGGTGACTTCTTCGGTGACGCCGTGTTCCACCTGCAGGCGGGTGTTCACCTCCAGGAAGTAGAACGCGCCGCTGTCGGCGTCCATCACGAACTCCACGGTGCCGGCCGAGCGGTAGGCGATGGATTCCATCAGGCGCACCGCGGTGGCGGCCAGCTCGGCGCGCTGGGCGGCGGAAAGGCCCGGCGCCGGGGTTTCCTCGATGACTTTCTGGTTGCGGCGCTGCACCGAGCAGTCCCGTTCGCCCAGGGCCAGCACGCGGCCGCGGCCGTCGCCGAAGACCTGCACTTCGATATGGCGGGCGGCGGTGACGTACTTTTCCAGGTAGATGCCGGCTTCCTTGAAGTTGGCGCGGGCCAGACGGTCCACCGAGGCGTAGGCCTCGTCGAGTTCGGCTTCGGAGTTGATGAGGCGCATGCCGATGCCGCCGCCGCCAGCGGTGCTCTTGAGCATCACCGGGTAGCCGATGCGGGCGGCTTCGCGGCGGGCTTCGTCGGCGCCGAACAGCAGCCCGCTGCCGGGCAGCAGCGGCACACCGGCCTGCTCGGCCAGCTCACGGGCGGTGTGCTTGAGGCCGAAAGCCAGCATCTGGGCGCGGGTCGGGCCGATGAAGGCGATGCCGGCGGCCTCGCAGGCATCCGAGAAATCCGGGTTTTCGGACAGGAAGCCGTAGCCCGGGTGGATGCCCTGGGCGCCGGTGGCGCCGGCGGCCTCCAGGATGCGGTCGGCCTTGAGATAGCTTTCGGCGGCGGGCGCGGGGCCGATGCACACGGACTCGTCGGCCAGACTGACGTGCAGGGAATTGGCGTCGGCTTCGGAATACACCGCCACCGAGGCGATGCCGAGCTTTTTGAGGGTGCGGATCACCCGGCAGGCAATGGCGCCCCGGTTGGCGATGAGGACTTTGCTGAACATGGTATGGACTCTCGATGAGAGGGGGCGGGTCGTCCCGCCCGGTCATCCTTTCCGCCCGGGTCGTCCCAGGGGCCGGCGGATGCCGGTTTGTATCGGTGCCGCCAGCCGGCAGGCGGCGACAAAACGCCGGGCCGCCCCGGGGTTTCCGGCGGGGCTAGGCCCAGATGAGGAACTGCACCGGAGTCGGGTTGTAGGCGTTGCAGGGGTTGTTGAGCTGGGGGCAGTTGGAGACCAGCACCCACAGGTCCATTTCGGCGCGCAGCTCGACGTACTTGCCGGGGCCGGAGACGCCGTCGTCGAACTTCAGCCCCCCTTCGTCCGTGACCGGCACGTTCATGAAGAAATTGACGTTGGGCACCAGATCGGCCTTGCTCAGCCCGCTGTCCGAATGCTGGATGGCCAGCAGGTAGTTGTCCCGGCAGCTGTGCATGTACTTCTTGTGCAGGGCGTAGCGCACGGTGTTGCTCTCGGCGGCGCAGGCGCCTCCCAGGGTGTCGTGGCGGCCGCAGGTGTCGGCGACGATGGTGAGCATCGGACGGCCTTCGCTGCTCATCAGCACCGAGCCAGTGGTGAGGTAGATCCCGCCCTGGTGCAGGAGGGTGTCGGTGACGCTGTAGTGTTCGTCGGTGTCGTGGCGGTTGTAGAAGATCACGTCGGCGGCCTGATTGCCTTCGAGGTCGACAATGCGCAGGGTCTGGCCCTTCTTCACGGGGTGCAGCCAGGGTTCGCCGGCGGGGAGTACGACGTTGGTGATGGCCTTGGCCGGATCGAGGGCGCTTTCCTGGAGGCGGATGGCGGTGGCGGTCATGGCGGTCTCCTCAGGCCAGATATTGCAGGTCGGTGTTGTGGAGGGCGCGGGCGCCTTCCGGGCGGAAGCGGCGGCAGACGTCGTCCGCGCCGGCCGGGCCGGAGCGCCAGGCGACGATCCCGACCGGGGCCGGGGCGTAGTCGGTGCGTGGGTCGAGGGGATGCGGGGCCGCGGAGACGGCGACGATCGCGTCCATGTCGAGACGCACTTCCACCATGCTGCCGGCGGGGGTGTGGTTCGGGTGGAAGCGGAAGCGGCCTTCTTCGTCCACGCTGACCTTGCTGAAGAAATTGACCGGCGCGACGAGGTCGCGACGGCTTAGGCCGTATTTGCCGATCTCGATCAGCAGGCCGTCGCGCCCGGAGCGATACATGCCGTTGAAGTACTGCTGGTACGGATGGGAGCCGTACTTCTCGCGCAGACGCGGTGCGTCCAGCAGCATGCCCAGGGGGTCGTGCCAGCCCACGCTGTCGGTGGTGATGGAGGCCATCGCGCAGCCCATGTCGCTCATCAGCACATGGCCGCGGCTGTAGTGGGCGGTGTGCTGGGCCTTGAGGGAGTCGGGCATGTTATAGCGCTCGAGCTTCTGGCGGGCGTTGTAGAGCACCATCGACAGGTTGGCGCCGGCGGCCTGGGCGACCAGACGCAGGGTGGTGCCGCGGGGCAGGATCCACGACCAGTGGCAGCCGCCGGGAATCACGTCGGAAAACAGGATCTGGTCTTTGGGGAGATCGGGAGCGAGCTGTTTCCAGCGGGTATCCACGTCGACCGCGTCGGTGGGGGTGAGCAGGGTATTCATGGGGTTCAATCCGTAGTGAGGGCAGCGTCGCTGTCGGCGTTGAGGCGGGCGAGCTGCTCGAGGTCGGTCTTCATGCCGGAGGTTTCGCGGATGCGTTCCAGGATCTCGCGCTTGAGGGCGAGAAACTCGGGGGCGAGCTTCATGTCCTGGTGCCGTTCGGCGGGCAGGGGCACGTCGTAGAGGGTGTCGATGCGGCCGGGGCGGGGCGCCATCAGGACGATGCGCTGGCCCAGATAGATGGCCTCTTCCACGTCATGGGTGACGAACACGATGGTGCTGCCTTCGATGCGGTGCACGTGGCGGATAAGGTCGTGCATCACCTCGCGGGTCTGGGCGTCCAGCGCACCGAAGGGCTCGTCCATCAGCAGGATCGGCGGCCGGCTCATCAGCGCGCGGGCAATCGCCACGCGCTGCTGCATGCCGCCCGACAGCTGGCTCGGGTAGGCGTCGGCGACGTGGCTGAGGCCCATCAGGCGGATCAGCGCGTCGGCGCGGCCGGCGGCCTTTTCCACGTCGGCGGAGGTGCGGTCACGGGTGTGGGCCTTGAGCTGGCGGCAGAACTTGATGTTCTGGATGACCGTCAGCCAGGGGTAGAGGCTGTAGTGCTGGAACACCATGGCCCGATCCACGCCGGGGCCGGCGATGGGCTGGCCATTCACCGCGATGCTGCCGCGGCTGAGGCTCTCGAGCCCGCCGATCATGCGCAGCAGCGTGGATTTGCCGCAGCCGGAGGCGCCGACGAAGGTGACGAACTCGTTGGGGCGGATCGTCAGGTTGGCCTTGTCCAGCGCCTGAATGGCCTGGGCGCCGTGGCCGAAGGTCTTGAAGGCGTCGCGGATGTCGATGCTGGCGGTCATCGGTGTCTCCCGGCGAGGTAGGGAAAGGCCTTGCGGTGGACCAGACGGAAGCCCTGGTCGATGACGAGGCCGATCAGGCCGATCAGCAGGATGCCGGCGAAGATCTTGTCGGTCTGCAGGAAGCGCTGGGCCTTGAGCACCGCGTAGCCGAGGCCGGAGTTGGCGGCCACCAGCTCGGCCACCACCAGATAGGTCCACGCCCAGCCCATGGTCACCCGCAGGGTGTCGAGCAGGGCCGGCTTGGCCGACGGGACGATGACCTTCTCGAGGATCTCGCTGCGGGTGGCGCCCATGGTCTGGGCCGCCTCGATCTGCGCCAGCGGCACCCGGCGCACGTCCTCGGCCACCATCAGCACCATCTGGAAGAAGGTGCCGATGAAGATGATGGCCACCTTGGAGCCCTCGTCGATGCCAACCCACAGCATCACCAGCGGAATGAAGGCCACCGCCGGCATGTAGCGGATGAAATCGGTGAGGGGTTCGAGCAGGGCCTGCATCGCCCGGTAGCTGCCGATGAAGAGGCCCAGCGGCAGCGCGATGGCGGCCGACAACGCCCAGCCGGCCACCACACGCCAGGTGCTGATCGCCACGTCGGCGGCCAGATCGTCGTCGGTGGCCCAGCTCCAGATGCGGGTCAGCACGTCGGCCGGGCCGGGCAGGAAGACCTTGTCGGTGCCGTCCAGGTGGCTCGCCACCAGCCACGCGACGAGCGGAGCGACCAGCCCGAACAGGGCCAGCAGCCAGTACTGGCGCGGGTCGATGGCGGAACGGATCTGCCATAGGGAGCTGCCGCCCCCGCCGGCTCGCTTGCTTGCGCTCATGGCCGCCTCACTTGCCGAGGGCTTCGGCGAGCAGGCTGGCGTCGATCCCCTTGGCGGCGTCGGGTTTGCCGTCGATCAGCTTCTTGTCGAGCAGGAAGGCCGAGATGGTCGGGGCGACCGCCTGCAGGGACTTGGCGTCGGCCGGCGTCATCGCCGCCTGATTGGCCGCCGCGTCGAAGAAGCGCGTGCCGGGCAGGAAGACCTTGTAATCCTCGGGCTTCATGCCGACCACCTTGGCCATGATCTTCGCCGCCTCGTCCGGGTTGTCGCGGATGAACTTCTCGGTGTCGAACCAGGCCCGGATCATGCCGACCAGATCCTTGCGCTTGCTCTTGATGGCCTTGTCCTGCGCCACCAGCAGGTCGGGGATCAGGCCCGGCATGTCCTTCGACGTGAACAGCGGCTTGCCCTTGCCGCTCTTCTCGATCTGGGCGACCCACGGGTTCCACACCACGGCGGCGTCCACCCGGCCGGACAGGAAAGCCGCCGCGGCGTCGCCGGCCGACAGGTTCACCACCTTCACATCCTTCTGGGTGAGGCCGTTCTTGGCCAGCGCGGTGGCGAGTACGAAGTGGGAGATGCTGAATTCTTCGAGGGCGATGCTCTTGCCCTTGAGGTCGGCAAAGTTCTTGATCTTGGCGCTGACCATCAGCGCGTCGTTGCCGGCGGAGTTGTCGTTGACCAGCACCGCCTTGAGCGGCAGGCCCTTGGCCAGCGGGCCCATGGTGTCGGACCAGGTCTGGGAGTTGGCGTCGAGCTGGCCGGAGGACAGCGCGGAGATGGAGTCGGTGTAATTGGCGAACCACACCAGCTTCACGTCGGCCTTGTATTTCTTGAAGAAGCCCTTCTGCTCGGCGACGTACCAGGCCACCCAGCCCGGCCAGTCGGACACGCCGACCTTGATTTCGGCCAGCGCCGGGGCCGGAGCCGCAAGCAGGGCGGTGCCCAGACCCAGAACGGCGACGGTGGTTTTAAGGCGCTTGAGGAAGGACGATGCGGAGAAGGCGGTGATGGCGGCGCGCGTGTCGCGGAGGACGGTCGGACGAACGCGGCGGGTGTCGGTCTGGTACATGAAGGGCTCCTGTCGATGGGACAAAATGGGCGAGAGGGCGCTTCATCCAAAGCGTTCCTCCCGGGCTTTTATCCCTCCGTGGAGCCACAACATGCCTGCTCGGCCTATCGTAGCCGGCAGCTCTCGGACCAGACATCCCCCGATATGTGCGCATATCCGAAACGGGACCGGAACCCTAGCCACCCTTCGATGAAGCGAACGCGATACAGCGCGATTCGCTCCCTCTCGCCGATCGGGCTAGCAAAAGCGGTGCCAGCTGCCGCGACAGGCCGCGAAAAGCCTGCCGAAGTCCGGCGTGCGGCGGATTTTGCCGACCGCGACGGGAAGATGCAGGAGGCCGCATAAGGGCAATCCCGGCGCCATCGACGCACCGGCATGGTGCCGACATGGGCAGTCGGGCACGTCGCGGGTGCATGGCCGGCGTGAATGGGCGGTCGGCGTGAGGCATGCCGGATTGCGTCGCACATATATGCGGCGTTCCCTCCGCGCCCGTCCCATCGCCGTCCGGTGCCGGCTGGTCCGCTTTCTGCTAGGAGGACGGCGCGCATATCCGGAACCTCAATCGGAGTCTTCTCTCGTGATGCTTGATAAAGCCATCGCAGGGTCGCTGTGCGCCCTGTCCGTCCTCGCCAGTTCCGCCAATCCCGTCTTCGCGGCCGATGAAGCCGCGCCTCCCTACACCTTCACCGGCCATCTCGATCTCGCCAGCCGCTACTATCTGCGCGGCGCGACGACGACTTACGGCAACGTCAAACCCGGTCTCGGCAACAAGGGGGCGGACGCGCCCGAATCGGACCGCTTCACGCCTCAGTGGGGCGTCGATTTCACCCACCAAAGCGGCTTCTACCTGGGCTACTGGGCATCCGCGATCAACTACTCCTACAAGCAGCTGGGCCGCTCCTACGACCAGTACGCAGCGACCGGCAACGTGACGGTCAGCGACTTCCAGGACAGCAAGTCGGTGGAGAACGACTTCTACGGCGGCTACACCGGCAAGCTCGGCGACTTCTCCTACACCCTCGGCCTGACCGCCTACTACTACCTCAACGGCCGCCACGCCAACGCCACCGAGACCAAGCTCGGCCTGGCCTGGCAGGAATACGCACTGAACGCCCAAACCCTGCTCAACGACACGGTGTGGGGCAACCGCGGCGACACCTACTGGACCCTCAACTACACCCGCCCGCTGCCGGCCGATCTGACCTTCACGGCCAGCCTCGGCTGGTATTCCTACGCGCGGGAAGGCAAATACCTGGGCACCGGCGACGCCGCCACCGGCGCGTCCTGCGCGCCCGGCACCGCCTTCGTCGTCAATGGCTGCTTCGCCGGCAAGGCGCCGGTCGGCGACGGCTTCCGCCATCTCGTCCTCGGGCTGTCCCAGCCGATCGGCAGCTCCGGCCTCACCTGGACGCTGCAGGGGATCATCGGCGGCGACAACCGCTTCGGCGTGAATCAGGTGAGCAAACTGGTCGGCGTGATCAGCTACGGCTTCTGATCCGGGCCCGCAAAGCGGTTGGGAAGCGGTCCGCCGAATCCGGCGGGCCGATTTCGCCGGGTGACAGGATTGGCTGCGCGGCCTGGGTGAACAAGGTGTTTGCCCGCCGCCTCGCAGGCGGGCGCGTGGGCAGAGCCATGCACACCGGCTTCGTGCCCGATGCCGTGGAGCGGCCCAAGCGGCCTCCGCGGAAACCCTGCGGCCGACCGTCAGCCGGCGGAAGCCCTTGCCGTCGTGCAGCCGTTCGACCGCGTGTTCGACGCTTTCGCCTCCCCGTGTCCCGCTCGCGCTTGTCGACCGCTCACAGCATCACCTGCGTACCCAGTTCGACGACCTGATTGGCGGGCAATTTGAAGTAGGGGGCGACGCCCTCGGACTGACGCATCATCCAGGCGAACAGGTTGCAGCGCCAATGGGGCATCTGGCCGGGGCCGTCGACGATGCTCGAGCGGGCCACGAAGTAGGTGGTGGTCATCGGTTCGAGTTCCAGCCCGTACTTCGCCGCCAGCGCCAGGGCGGCCGGCACGTCCGGTTCCTCGCGAAAACCGAAGCGGGCATCCACGTTGTAGATTCCCGGCGCGAGCTGGGTCACTTCGACCCGCTCTTCGTCGTCGATGCGCGGGATGTCCTCATTCACCACGTGCAGGAAGACCGTTCGCTCATGCATCACCTTGTAGTGCTTGAGGTTGTGGAACAGCGCGCTGGGCACCAGGCTGGGTTCGGAGGTGAGATACACCGCGGTGCCGAATACGTGGGGCACATCGGGCAAGGGCCCCTTGATGAAGCCGGCCATCGGCACGTCGATCTGTCCGCGCTGGCTGGCCAGGAGGCGGCTGCCTTCCTTCCAGGTGGTGAGCATCAGGAAGATGACCGCGCCGAGCGCCATCGGCATCCAGCCGCCTTCGCCGAGCTTGGTCAGATTGGAGCTGAAGAACAGGACTTCCAGCAAACCGAAGATCGCCAGGGCGCTCAGCAGACCGATCCGCATCCGTCCTTCCGACATCATCAGGATGAAGGCCGTCAGCAGGGTGGTGATGATCATCGTGCCCGATACGGCGATACCGTAGGCGGCGGCCAGCGCGCCGGACGAACGGAACTGCAGCACCAGCACGATCACCGCCACCAGCATCAGCCAGTTCACGCTGGGCACGTAGATCTGCCCGCGTTCGGTGTCGGAGGTATGCAGGATGCGCAGGCGCGGCAGGTAGCCGAGGCGGGTCGCCTGCAGGGTCATCGAATAGGCGCCGGTGATGGTTGCCTGGGACGCGATCACCGTGGCCAGGGTGGCGAGGCCCACCAGCGGCAGCAGGAGCCAGTCCGGCGCCAGCATGTAGAAGGGGCTTTCGATCGCCACCGGCGAGCGCAGGACCAGCGCGCCCTGCCCAAAATAATTCAGCACCAGCGCGGGCCACACCAGCCCGTACCAGGCCAGCCGGACCGGTTTGGCGCCGAAATGCCCCATGTCGGCATAGAGCGCCTCGCCGCCGGTCAGGGACAGGAACACCGCCGACAGCAGCACGAAGGCCAGATGCGGCTGGTCGATGGCGAAATCGATGGCATAGCGCGGATCGACGGCCCTCAGCACTTCCGGCGTCTGGACGATGCTGAGGCAGCCCAGCACCGCCAGGGTAGCGAACCACAGCACGGTGACCGGACCGAAGAATCGTCCGACCTGACCGGTGCCGTGCTTCTGGATCATGAACAAGCCCACCAGGATGCCCACGGTGATGGGCACCACGTAGCGCTCCAGATGCGGCGTGGCGATGCTGATGCCCTCCACCGCCGACAGCACCGAAATGGCCGGGGTGATGATCGCGTCGCCATAGAACAAGGCCGCCGCGAAGATCCCTCCGCCCACTGCCAGCAAGGCCCAGCGCGGGCCGCTGGCGACCCGGTGGGCGAGGGCCGTGAGCGCCAGCACGCCGCCTTCGCCCTCGTTGTCGAAACGCAGCACCACCCACACGTATTTAAGCGAAACGATGATCAGCACCGCCCAGAAGAAGGCCGACAGCGTCGCCAGCACATGCGCTTCGGAAGGATCGATGCCGTGGGCGCCGGTGAAGGCCTCCTTGAAGGCGTAGAGGGGGCTTGTGCCGATATCCCCATAGACCACGCCGAGGGCCGCAAGGGCCAGGCCGAAAACGCTCGATTGCTGGTTGTTGTGATTCTGTTGATGCATTGCGTGCTCCCTGGGGGGCGGAAACCGTCAAAGCTGGAACCGGTAGCCTACGCCGGTCTCAGTTAGAAAGTGGCGGGGCTGGGCGGGATCGTCTTCGAGCTTGTGGCGCAGGTGCCCGACGTAGATGCGCAGGTAGTGGCTACTGTCCGAGTAAGCCGGCCCCCAGATTTCCCGCAGCAGATGCCGGTGGGTCAACACCTTGCCGGCGTTGGCGATGAGAACGCCGAGGAGGCGGTATTCGATCGGGGTCAGCTTGACCAATTCGCCGCCGCGGGTCACCTGCCGGCGCGAGAAATCCACCTCCACATCGCCGAAGGCCACCAATGCCGCTTCGGCCTCCGCGCCGTTGCGGCCCCGTCGCAGCAGCGCACGCACACGGGCCAGCAGCTCGCCCACCGAAAAGGGCTTGGTCAGGTAATCGTCGGCCCCGGCATCGAGCACGCCGATCTTGTCGTTCTCGGTGGAACGGGCCGACAGCACGAGCACCGGCGCCGACGACCAGGCGCGGAAATCCTCGACGAATTGCGCGCCTTCGCCGTCGGGCAGCCCCAGATCGAGCACCACCAGATCCGGCTTGCAACGGCCCGCCTCGATCAGACCATCCCGCCGCGTCCCGGCCTCGTCGACCCGCATCCCTTCGCGCTCCAGCGCGGTGCGCACAAAGCGGCGGATCTGGCATTCGTCTTCGACGATGAGGATCGTCGGACCGCCCACGGCGCTCATGATGCCTCTCCCTCCTGGGTCAGCGCTTCGGCTTCGATGGATGGCGGACAACCGCGGGGCAGGGTGAAGGCGACGCACGCGCCCCCGCCGGGGAGGTTGAACGCGCGGATCGTTCCACCGTGGGCCGCAACGATGGACTGGCAGATCGCCAGCCCGACCCCCATGCCGGCCACCGGACTCTCCGGCTGCCCTCGCTCGAACAGGCCGAACACCTTGTCGAGCTTGTCGGGCGGAAAACCGCCGCCGCCGCTGCACACCCGCAGCTCCACCTCGTCCGGCCCGGTGCGGGCCTCAAGCGCGATGGGCGTTCCGGGCGGCGAATACTTGTCGGCGTTTTCGAAAAGATTGCACAGCACCCGCTCCATCAACACCGCATCGAACTGCAGCAGCGGCTGCGCCGCCAGCCCGCTGATGAGCACCTTGCGCCCGCTCAGGGTCGGGCCCAGCAGTTTGAGGCTCGCGCCGACCACCTCTTCGAGGGGCTGCCATTCCCGGCGCAGGCTGACCCGCCCGCTTTGCAGACGCGCCATGTCGAGAAGATTGCCGACCATGCCATTCACCCGCATCGCCTGCTCGCGGATCGCCCGCGCCGTCTCGCGGGCCTCCGCCGGCAAAGGCGGCTGGAACAGGATCAGCGAATCGGCCATGCCGTAAAGCGCCGTCAGCGGCGTGCGCACGTCGTGGGACAAAGCCGAAAGAATCGAACTGCGCAGCCGCTCGGACAGCGCGTCGACCTGGGCCGCGTGGGCCACCTCGACAAAATGCAGACGTTCCACCGCGGTGCTCACCAGCGAAGCCACCGCTTCGAGCAAGGGCGCCCGCCCGTCCTGCGGACCGGCGATGGAAACCACCAGCGCGCCGCGATTGCGCGTCGCCCCCGTCAGCGGAAGAAAATGCCGGCAGCGATCCATCTCGTCCAGCGCCGACGACGCCACCGGCTTCTGGGTGCTGCAGACGATCCGGGCGGTCTGAAAATCCAGCGCATGCAGCGCCTCCCGGCGTTCGCCGGCCAGCACCAGCCGATCGCCGTCCGCCGCAAGCAGCAGCCAGCTGCGGGCGCACCACTGGTCTTCGAGAAAACGCTTCACCGCCTCGTCGACCTGCTCGATGGACAGGGCGCCAGCCAGCTTCCGCGCCAGATCGTAGAGCGCCCGGGTGGCCTGCTCGCGTCGGTCGGCCTCGCGCGCCTGGGTACGCAATCCGGCCGTGAGATGCCCGACGATCAGCGACACCGCCAGCATCACGACGAAGGTCAGCAGGTATTGCGCATCGGTAACCGCCAGCGAAAAGCGCGGCGGAACGAACAGAAAATCGAAGAAGGCGACGCTGACGACCGAGGCCATCACCGCCGGACCGCGCCCGGCCTTCACCGCCACCAGCACCACCGTCATCACGAACAGCATCACGATGTTCGGCAGTTCGATCCGCTCGTGGACCGGAAACACCGCACCGGCCGTCAGGGCGCAGGCCAAGGCCGCGCCGACGTAGCCCCAGGCGGAGCTCGGCGAACGGCTATCGGTCCGGCGCTCCGGCAATGTCATGGCAGCGATTCCACCCTTGTCCCACGGGACGATGCGGAAATTGTTGCACCGCCCTCGTAAAAATGGCGTAAAGATCCGCGCGCGACGCGACGGTCCATCCAAAAACCCGCCCAAGCCCGGCGCCGTTTCCACTGCAAGTCTCGAGGCTGGATCGGGCAAGACGGCCTCGGCCGACCGATCCGGGTCCGGCCAAAGCTGTCAACGCCTGTCAGGGATGTCAGCAGATGTAACTTGCATGCGACTTTCGAAAGTCTTGCATCAGCCTTTCGAAAATAAATTTCATTGGTTTATCAGCAACTTGGAAATTGATCTTGGCGCCCAAAAGCGACGCTCGAGGTCCTTCCGACGCGTCGCCCGGCACACCTCCGGCGCCCAGGCGCGGAGGCGGTCAACTGCGGCCCAGGCCTACCGTTTAATCTGCACGGACGTCCGTATCCGACGTTCCCATCCGGAATCTCCCTTCACGCTCCCGCGAGGTCGAAATGAAAAAATCCGCATTGATCGTTGCCCTGGCCGCTCTGGTAACCGGCCTTGCCCATGCGCAGATGCCCGCGCCGGCCGCCAAACCCGCCGCCGCGCCGATGACGGCCCCCGCTGCCGTACCGGCCACCCCTGCGGCGGCAACGCCGGCCGCCAAACCTGCCGCAAGCCCGACGGCGCCGGCCGCCGGCGGAAGCCCCGACAAGGTATGGACCAACGATGCCAGCAAGGTCTATCACTGCTTCGGCAGCAAGTATTACGGCAAGACCAAAAAGGGCGAATACATGTCCGAAGCCGACGCCAAGGCCAAGGGCTTTCACGGCGTCGGCGGCAAGGCCTGCGCCAAATAGCCCGGCCGGATCGCGCGACGCATAAGACAACGGCGCCCTGCGGGGCGCCGTCTGCGCTGGCTCATCGGCAGTGTGGCGCCGAACTTCATGTGCCAGAATCCTTCACCGCCACCCGCAGGAACCGCCATGCGCCCTTACGCTCGTCCCCTTTGCTTCGCCGCCGTTCTCGCGCTCGCCGCCTGTTCGCCCCACTCCGGCCTGAATACCGCCGACAAGGCCTCGGTGACCGCCGAACTGATTTCCCACCGCCCGGCCTGCGCGGCCTTCAGCCAGAAACTGGCCGAACCCGGCAGCGACGCCCGCAGCATCGACGAAACCTACCGCCAGGCCAGGGCCGCCCACTGCATCAAACCTCACGTTTGAGCGCCAGGATCGCCTGCACCGCGTCGTCCACGCTCCAATAGACCGCCACCGCCTGCTCCGTTCCGCCAATCAAGCCGCCGCGGGCGAGGGTGTCGCGGATGCGATCCTTGACCCGCGCCAGCACCAGATCGACGCCCGATTTGCGCAAGCTTGCGGCGAACTCGGCAAGCGCTTCGGTGGCCGTCGCATCGAGGTCGTCGCACACTTCGAGGCTCAGCAGCACGGTATCGGGTCTGAGCTTGGCGACCCAGGTTCCGACGAACTGGAAGACCTGCTCCGCGTTGGCGAAGAACAGCGGCTCCTCGGTCCGGACGATCAGGATGTCGTCGGTCCGCACCGCCTCCGGGTGGCGGCTGCGATCCTGATAGTCGCGCGTGCCGGGCAACTGCCCCAGCTCGGTGACGATGGGCTGGGCAAAGCGGCGGATCGCCAGCAGCAAGGACGAACCGACCGCCAGCAGCATACCGAAAAGCACCCCGAACACCAGCACCCCGACCGCCGCCATCACCGCAAGCCAGGCATCGCCGCCCAAGCGCAGCCCTTTCAGCACCGCCTTCGGCCACAGGTTGTGGGACAGAATCCCGACCACCACCGCCGCCAACACCGGCAGCGGCAACAGCGCCAGCCACGCCCGCGCCTGCCACAGCAGCAAGGCGAGCGCCGCGCCGGACGCAAAACTGGCCCATTTGCTGCGCCCACCCGCCGCATGGTTGGCTGCCGCCGCCGAGAACCCGGCCCCGACCGGCAAACCCTGAAGCAGCGCGCTGATCACGTTGGATGCGCCGAAGGCCAGCATCTCCCGGTTCGCATCCACCCGGTCGCCCGTCTGCAGCGCCAGGGAACGCACCGAACCCCAGGATTCGGCAAACAGGATCAGCAGCAGTGCCGGCGCGATTTCGGCGGCGCGCAGCCAGTGCTCGGCCGAGATGTCCGGCAAGTGGAGTTGCAAGGCCTGCCCGCTTATCTGCCCGACCAGGGCGACGCCGCGGGCCTCGAAATCGAACAGCACCGACGCGGCCATGCCCAGTCCGAGCACGATCAGCGATTGCGGCACGAACACGAAACGCCGCAAACCGTGGTACAGCACCAGCCACAGCAGCAAGGCCACCGCCCCGATCTGCACGCTGAGCACGTGCGCCTGCCCGAGTTCGGACCACAGCCCGGCCACCACCTGGATGGCCTTGGTGCCCGCAACATGCACGCCGACGATGTGCGGCAACTGCTTGACGATGATGGTCACCGCCAGCCCCCAGGCAAAGCCCCGCAGCACCGGACGCGAGATGAAGGCGCCCAGAAACCCGGCCCGCAGCACACCGGCCAAAAAAAACAGCGCCCCGGTCAGCAACACCAGCGCGTAGCCCATGTCCGCACCGCCGACGCCGACTGCCGACGCAAAGATGGCGGCGGCCGACGAGGTCGGCGCCACGATGGCGAAGCGGCTGGTGCCCAGCAACGGATACACGCACACCCCGACCAGCGCCGCCAGCAAGGCATGCATCGGCGGCACCCCGGCGATGGCCGCATAGGCCACGGCCTCGGGCAGCAGCAGACCGGCCACCGAAAAGCCGGCCAGCAGATCGCGCCAGAGCTTGGGCTGAGACTCGATTGGAGGAGTATCGGAGGTATCGAAGGACATCGAAGCGGGTCGGGTGGTCGGGTGGTCGGGTGGTCGAATCAGGCTGCCGCGGCCGGAAGCGGGGTCGGCCGCATGCCGCCGTCCGGCATGCCCTCCGTCGCCCCCGCTGCGGTCCGGAAGCCCGTCAATGCGGCGCCTCAGGGCGCCAGCCGCGCCTTTTCCCAGCCGCCGGCCGCACCGAGACGGTAGGCGATGCGGTCGTGCAGGCGCGAGGCGCGGCCTTGCCAGAATTCCCAGTATTCCGGCACCAGCCGGTAGCCGCCCCAGTGGGGCGGGCGGGGCGGGTTGAGGCCGAATTTGAGGCCGTATTCGGCGGCGCGGGCAACGATGGTGCCGCGGCCGGGAATGACTTCGCTCTGGGGCGAAGCCCAGGCGCCGATGCGATGGCTGAGCGGACGGCTCGCGAAATAGGCATCCGATTCTTCCGTCGACACTTTTTCGACGCGCCCTTCGATGCGCACCACCCGTTCCAGCTCCACCCAGTGGAACTGCAGCGCGGCGAAGGGCCGGCCGTCGAGTTCGCGCCCCTTGCGGCTGGCGTAGTTGGAATACCAGACGATGCCCCGTTCGTCGAACCCCTTGATCAGCACGATGCGGGTGGACGGTCGGCCGTCCGTGCCGACGGTGGCGACGGTCATCGCGTTGGGCTCGGGCAAGCCCTTGGCCAGCGCCTCGTCGAGCCACGCTGCAAACTGGGCGAGGGGTTCGGCGGCGGCGGCGTTTTCGTCGAGGCTGCCGTGTTCGTAGGTCTTGCGCAGGTCGGCGAGCTTGTGGGTATCGGTCATGGCAGGTTCCTCAGGTTTTCCAGGCTGCGTGCGCTCACGCCCAGATCGCGCCAGTTTTCCGGGTGGCAGCTAAACAGCAGAATCTGGTGGCGGGTGGCCGCGTCGAAGAGCACGCGTTTCATCTGCGCCAGCCGGGTGGCGTCGCTGTGGACGAGGGCGTCGTCGAGGATCAGCAGGGTTGGGCGGCCGGCTTCCTTCAGCAGGTCGGCGTAGGCGAGGCGGCTGATCACGCCCATCTGCTCGCGGGCGCCGAAGCTGAGGGTTTCGAAATCGCCGGATTCCGGCCCCTGGCTGCCGGCGCGGGTAAGCGGGCCGGGGCTGAGGTTCTCGTCGATTTCGAGGCTGGCCTGGGGGAAGAGCAGCTGCAGATAGCGGTTGAGGTGCTTTTGCAGCGGTGCCTGCAGGCGCAGCGTGAGCGTGCGGCGCTTGGCCCTGAGCAGCGTCAGCAGACGGTCGAGGGCGGCGGCGCGGCGGCCCAGTTCGGCCGTGCGACGGCGGGCCTGGGCGAGATCGCGGCCGATTTCCGCGAGGCGTTCGTCGAGGCCCAGCGCACCGGCGGCCTGCAGTTCCACGTCGAGCTTGAGCAGCCCGTCGCGGCGTTCGGCGAAGCGCTTTTCGTGCTGCTCGGCGCTGCGCCGGTAGCGCTCCACATCCTGCTTCAAAAAGTCCGGACGGGCGGCGTCGATCTGGCGCACCAGGGCGTCAATGCGCGCGGCGACGGCAGCCTGCTGGGCGAGGGTGTCGGTCAGGCCGGCGTTGGCGGCGGCCAGGCGGGCGGCGCGCTCGGGTGCGTCGAGCAAGGCTTCGGCGGCGGCAGCTTCGCGGATGGCGGCGGCGCAGGCCGCGTCGGCGTTGGCGACGGCGATGCGGGCCTGGGAAAGCTGGCCGGCGAGCTGTTCGACGGCATGGCGGGCGGCCTCTTCGGCGCCTTCGGCGGCGGCGACGCCGGTCGCGTCGGTGGCCTCGGCCGGCGGCAGTTGGGCGAGGGCGCCGGCAGTTTCGCCGGCGCGGGCGTCCTGGGCGTCGCGCTCGCCGCGCAGCGCATCGAGGCCGCCCGGAGCGAGGGTCTTGAGGCTGGCGGTGGCGGCGCGGATGTCGCCGTCGAGGAGCCGCCACGCCCGATGACGGGCTTCGGCGGCGTCCGCCGAGGCGAGGCCGAGACGCTGCAGCAGCGCGGCCTGACGGTCGCCGAGTTCGGCCGCGGCGCGGCGCAGGGCCGGCAGATCGAGGCCGCCGGGGGCGATGGCGAGGCGGCCGAGGCCGGGCAGCGCGATGACGGTGGCGTCGACAAGCTGGCGCTCGCCGCTGCCGCTCACCGTTTCGTCGCCGATCGTGAGCGTTCGCCCGTCGTCGAGGGCGAAGCGCAGACGGGTGGCGGCGGCGGCCAGCTGGATGCGGATTTCGTCGAGCCCGCGCTGCTGTTCGCGCAGCCGGGCGAGGTCGGCTTCGGCGATCTCGGTGGAGGCGGCCTGTTTGCGCAGATCGCGCAACGCGAGGTCGGCGGCTTCGGCCGCGGCGAGGCGGGCGGCGGTGTCGCCGGCCTTCTGGCGCAGTTCGGCGAGCTGGGCGGCGAGGCTGCGCCGGGTGTCTTCCAGACGGGCACTGCGCAGGCGCTGGCGAGCGGCGTCGAAACGGGCCACCGCGTCGGCGTGCTGACGCTGCCATTCTTCGGCGCGGACGGTCGCTTCGGCGAGGCGCTCGCGGGCGGCGGCGAGGGCGGCGCGGCGCTGACCGGCGTCCCGCGCCTGGCCGGCGTAGGTGTCGAGCTGGTGGCGCAGCAGCTTAAGGCGTTCGTCGAACTGGCCGGCCTGCTGGCGGGCGGCGGCAAGCTCGCGCTCCACGTCCTGGATGGCGGCCAGCCTGGCGGCGGCGTCCTGCTCCTTGGCGCGAAAATCCAGCCACGGCTTGTCGGCTTCGTCGGCGGCCTGCTCGCGGCGCAGCGCGGCGAGGCTGTCCACCTGGCGACGGTAGGTGGCGATCTCGGCCTCGGTTTCGGCCAGCCGTGCGGCGAGGGCGGCTTCGCGCTTGATGGCGTCGGCGTAGGCGGCACGGGGCGCGCCGGTGGAGGCGGTGAGCAGTTCGTTGCGGGCCGCTTCGACCTTGGCCAGCACTTCGTCGCCGCCGCTGCTGGCGACTTCGCCGAGCGATTCGTTGAGCGCCCGCCGCAGGTGGTCGGTGGCGTGGACGACCGGCGCGCGGATGTCGTGGGCGGTGCCCTGGGCGATCCACAGCAGGCCCGGAATGCCCCAGTGCTCGGCCTTGCTGACGCCCTTGCTGGCGTGCTGGAAGCCCAGCAGATCGGCCAGTTTGTCCTCGGCGTCGGCGCCGTCGAAACGTTCGCCGCCCCATTGCAGCTCGCAACGCTTCTTGTGCAGAAAGCTCTTGGCTAGGCGGCAATGGCGGTCGCCAAGGTCGAATTCCAGTTCGACGCTGGGCGAAGCACTGGAATCGCCCCAGGGCCGCAGTTCATCCACGCTGCCGGAGCGGTGGCGCTCGAAGAAGGCCGCGCGGATCGCCGCGACGACGGTGCTTTTGCCGGCTTCGTTGGCCCCGACGAACAGGTTGAGGCCGGGTTCCAGCGCGCCGATTTCGAGGGGCTGGCGGAACTGCTTGAACTGCTCGATGCGGAGGCGGGTGAGCTTCATCGCGCCACGCTCCGGCGTTCGTCGAGCAGACCGGCGAGCAGGGCCAGCGCGTCGCGGGCGATTTCGCCATCGGGGCCGTCCTGGCCGGCGCGCAGTTCGGCCAGCACTTCGCCCAGATAGCCGTCGGCCTGCAGCTCGGCGATGTCCTCGTCGGTGGGTTCGAGGCGCAGCGCGGACAGATCGGTCAGCAGGCTGCGCGCCTTGCCGTGGGCCTTGCCGATGGCGTCGGCGAGGCGGCGCTGGCCGGCGAGATCGGTCTGGCCGCTCACCTCCAGTTGCACCACGTCGGCCGGGCCGAAGGCGGCAATGCACTCGATGGCCCGGTCGAGATCGGTGGGCACCTGCAGCCGGAGGGTTTCGCTGTGCCAGCGGAAGCGGCCGGTGACGACCGGCGTGACGCGCGGCAGCGCGCCCGCGGCGTCCAGTTCGACAAGCAGCGCCTGACCGGAATCGTTGGCCTTGAAGCGGTCGGTTTCCGGCGTGCCGGCATACCAGCAGTGCGCATCCACCTGCCGGGTGCCGTGCCAGTCGCCGAGCGCGAGATAGTCCAGCCGGGCCTGCTCGGCGCGGCCGGCGGCGATGGGGTTGGACGAGTCGATATCGTCGGCGAGGATGCCTTGCACGCTGCCGTGGGCAAGGCCGATCCGCGGCAGGCCGGGCGGCGTGTCGGCGGCCGCGAACCATTCGGTGAGGTCGGCGTGGGTGATGCGCTGGGTGAGGGGCGCGGGCAGGATCGCGACGCTGTCCAGCAGCAGCGGCTCGGGCTTCAGGCACACCGTGACGTTGGGCGGAATCGCCCGCAGCCGGAGGGCGCGGGTCCACACCGATTCGGCGAGGCCGGCGTCGTGGTTGCCGGGGATCATCACCCAGCGCCCGCCAAAACCGGTCATCGCGTGGAACAGCCGGTGGATGGTCTTGTCGGCCACGCCCTGGGCGTCGAACACGTCGCCGGCAACCAGCACGAGATCGACGCCTTCGTCGGTGGCGAGGCGGGCCAGCGCTTCAACGGTGGCAAAACGGGCGTCGGCGAGAAGGGCGGCGTCATCGGGCTCGAATTGCCCGAAGAGCTTGCCGATCTGCCAGTCGGCGGTATGCAGGAGCTTGATCACGGAGCGGGCGGAAACGGTCGATCGCGGCAACGGGTCGCGACCTTGTTCGGGATAGCCGGAGATTGTGACACGTCCGACGGGTGCGGCGGCAAGCTGCGATTCGGGTTAGATTCGAGGTCCGCCCCCCAGAACGCACGCCGCCCCGACCGCGGCGAAAACCACAGGACTCCCCGATCGTGACCGCTCCCCGCGCTCCGGCGCCTTCCAGCCCGCAGGATTCCCACTCCGCCGAACGCCCCTGGCACCTGGCCGCCTCCGATGCGGAACGGGTCATGGCGGAATTCGAGCATGCGCTGATCTGCCTCGGCGAAGCCTTCGGGCGCTACAACCTGCAAGGGCTGGCCGGCGCTTCCGGCGACACCAGCTTCAGCGGGCAGGACAACATGGTGCTGCACATCATCGCCACCCTCGACCGGCCGAAAAGCCTGTCGGACATCAGCCGCTTCATGAACCGGGACGATCTGGCCAACATCCAGTACAGCCTGCGCAAGCTGATGAAGGCCGGGCTGATCGAGAAGGCCAGCGACCGTTCGGCCCGCGGCACCACCTATCAGACCACCGCCGAAGGGCGGGAGCGGGTGAACGCCTTCGTGGCCCGGCGCCGCGAACTGGTGCTCGGCCCACCTGAGGAGATGGAACAACTGCGCGAGCAGCTCCGCGGCGCCACCAAGGTGATGAGCCACTTCATCGGCCTTTACGATCAGGCCGCGCGGGTCATGACGACCCGCAGTTGATCCCCGCTTCAGTCGCCGAAGCGCCGCTTCATCGCCAGAATCAAGAGCGCCAGCACGAGGATCACCCCGTTGGTGAGCACCAGCGGCAGCGCGCCGCGGCGCAGGCCATAGACGATCCATAAACCCACCCCGGCAATCAGCACGGCGTACATCGCCCAGGACACGTCCCGGGCGCTGCGGCTCTTCCAGATCTGCCACGCCTGGGGCAGAAAGGCCGCGGTGCTGAGGCAGCCGGCCACGGCGCCGATAAGGTCGTCGGTTTCCATAGGCTTAGAAAAAGCGGTCGAAGTGGATGCGTTCGGGGGGCAGCTTGTGGCGCAGCTGCAGGAGCTGTTGCAGGGCTTCGACCATCGGCGGCGGGCCGGCGAGATAGAACTCCGCTTCGCCGAGACGCGCGCCGAGGATGGCTTCCACCGCTTCGTGGATCGGCCCGACCGGACCGGACCAGCCGGCTCGGGCGGCGGCATCGGCGTCCGACACCGCCGCGTGATAGCGGATCGTTTCGCCGAAGCCGGGCAGGGCCGCCAGTTCGGACTGGCCGCAGATATCGGCCGGGGTGCGTCCGCCGTAGAAGAAGTCGAGCTTGCGCCCGGCCAGCGCCGGCTCGGCCGCCACCCCGCGGGCCACCGACAACATCGGCGCAAGGCCCGAGCCGCCGGCGATGCAGACGATGTCGCGAGGGCTGTCGGTGCGCAGGTGGGCCATGCCGTAGGGGCCGTCGAGTCCGATCGCGGTGCCGACGGCAAGCTGGGAGAACAGCACTTCGGAAGCGCCGCCGCCGGCCACCTTGCGGATGCGGAAATGCCATTCGCCGGCCGCGTTGGGCAGGTTGGCCATCGAGTAGGCGCGTTCCCGATCAAGGCCGGGCAGGGCCAGCAAGGCGTACTGGCCGGGCAGGAATTCGGCCGGCGCGTCGGAGCGGAAGACGAATTCGCGGATGTCGTGGGTGACGTCGCGCACCGCCGTCAGCGTGGCGGTGCGCCGGGCCGGACGCAAGGCCGGCGTGCCTTGCGGATCGAGGCGCAGGCGGATGCGGGCGTCGCCCAAGGGCCGGCTCTGACAGGCCAGCACGCGGCCCTTGCGGCGGTCGCGCTCGGAGAGACCCGGCGCGGCGGGCCACAGATCGGCCACCTCGCCTTCGATCACCTCGCAGCGGCAGCAGCCGCAGGCGCCCACTCCGCACTCGTAGGGCATGCCGAGGCCGGCCCGCAGGCCGGCCCGCAACAGGGTGTCGCCGGCGGCGTATTCGAAGACCGCTTCCTGCTGGTTGACTTCGATTACGGGCATGCGGCCTCCGTCTCGTCGATGGCGGCATAGACCGCCTCGTCCTTCACTTCCACGCGATAGATGCGCAGCGGGATCGTGCACGGCGCGCCGGCCGGACGGCCGGTGGCGATCTCGAAGGCGCCCTGGTGATACGGGCATTCGACGACGCCGTCGTCGCAGTCGATCTCCCCGTCGCACAGCGAGGCTTCGCCGTGGGTGCAGGTGTCGTCGGTGACGTAGAAGCGGCCTTCGAGGTTGAACACCGCCAACGGCGGGCGGTCGGCGAGTTCGATCCGGTGGCAGCCGCCTTCCGGAACGTCGTGGGTGGTGCAGAGCTGTTTCATGTTGTGTCCCTTTCTGGCGCCGCCCCCCGTGGGAGGGCGGCGTGCGTTGCGTCGTCGATCACCACTTCCAGGCCATCGCGGCACCGATCCAGTGCTGCGACATGCGTACATCCACGCCGTTGCTCGGCCCGCTGCCCTGCACCTCCTTGCCGAAAACCCGCGCATACACCATCGACAACTCGGTGTTGCCGGCCATCGCCAAGGTGCTGCCGAGGGTGAAGTGGTTCTGCGGAGTCACCGGCGCGAGGTAGTCGAGGGTGGTGTCCTTCGAGCCGACGATCTGGGTGCCGTGGCTGTAACCGGTGCGCAGGGTGAGGGCCGGGGTGGCCTGCCAGGCGGCGCCGATGCGCGAGATGGTCTGGTTGTGCCAGCCGAAACCCGGCTGGGCGTCGGTGAGCGCGTTGCCGAGGGAATTGATGTCGCCCCAATTCACACGCATCAGGTCGGCGGCGATGACCACGCCTTCGACCGGCCGCACGGCGATCCCGACGCCGTAGCGTTCAGGCACGTCGAACTCGCCGGAATGGGCCAGCAGCTTGCTGTAGGCGTCGAGCTTGCCCATTTTGGTGCGCAGGGAGTACATGGCGCCGAGGGTGACCTTGTCGCTGACCTGGCCGGTCCAGCCGATCTTGAAGCCGGCGCCCATCGACGATTCGGTGCCTTGCCCTTCCACGCCCGCGCTGTCGGGCACGCCATCGACGCGGAAGCGCTGGTAGGCGAGATCGAGGGAGATGCCGACCGCCTGGGTTTCGCTAAGGCGCAGGGCGTAGGTGGGCGAGACGATCAGCTGCATCAGCTTGGCGCCATCCTTGCCGCTGCCGGGGCCGCCGAGGATGTTGTTGTCGTATTTGGTGGTGACGCCGTTGCCGTACACCGACACGCCCAGCGACTGACGGCTGTCGATCACCCGGTTGTAGCCGAACTCGGGGATCGGGATGGCCTTGACGCCGTCGCCGTCGTAGTCGGTGCCGCCGAAGGTGGAAGCGGGCTTGGGCATCACCACCGCCAGACCGAGGTCGAGCCGGTTGCCGACGAAGGCCATGCCGGCCGGGTTGTTGGCGGCGGCCAGGGCGTCCTGGGGCAGCGCGATGGAGGCGCCGCCCATGCCCTGGGCCTTGATGCCGTAGCCGTGGGGCATGGTGCCGTTGGTGGCGTGGGCGGCGGGCATGCCGGCCACCAGACCTGCGGCGGCAAGGGCGGCCGGCAGGGTACATCGGGAGAATCGCGTCGCGCGGCGGGTCATGACATCAGCTCCGTAATGGGGGAAAGGGCTTGCTCGGGTCCGAGGGCGGCGTAACCGCCATCCACCGCCAGATTGGTGCCGGTGATGAAGCGGGCGTGGTCGGAACACAGGAAGAGCACCGCGTCGGCCACTTCGGCGCCTTCGACGGCCACCGGCTGCGACACTTCGTGGCCGCCCTGGAACTTCGGCGTGATCATCGGCCCCCAGCATCCGGGCGGCGTGCCGACGCGGATCGTGCCGCCGTCGGCCACCGGGCCGAGCATCGGGTTGCCCGGACCGACGATGCCGCGGGTGTAGGTGGAAACGACCACCTCTTGCTGTGCAGTAGTACTTGTCTGGCTCATGGAAACGACTCCTTGCATGCGTGGCTGGGGTTAGGCTTGCCGGTGGCGCGGGGTGGGCGGGTTCCCGCGGCGCACCGGCTTTTATGGCCGGCCTATCAATTCGATTTACACTGTAATTTCACTTTTTCGGACGTGGCGCCGCGATTTCCGGCAAGCTGTCCTAAGGCCTGAAACATTGTTCAGAACCATGGCGACAAGGCTATCGACGGGGCTGGGGGACGTAAATCGGGCGTCGCATCTAAGCGACTAGGTATTAATTCTTATCGGCCTTTGCCGGCACGGCCGCGGGGAAATGACATGCATGTGACGACCAACTACCAGGACGTCTTCGACCACGCCAACGACGCGATCTTCATCCACGACAACACCACCGGCACCATCCTCGACGCCAACCGCATGGCGGCGAACCTGACCGGCTATTCGGTCGCGCAGCTGCGGCAAATGACGGTGGGCGACATGAGCTCGCGACGCCGCGGCTTCGACGACGCCGGCGCGGTGGCGCTGCTCCAGCGCACCATCCACGAAGGGCCGCAGCTCTTCGAATGGTGGCTGTGCCGGCCCGACGGCAGCGACGTGCCCGTCGAAGTGAATCTCAAGCACATCGTGTCCGACGGCCAGCCGCGGGTGATCTCGCTGGTGCGCGACATCCACGAGCGCAAGGAGGCGGAACGGCGTCTGGTGGCCCGCGAATCGTATTTCCGGCGTCTGATCGGCAGCATCAGCGACGGCATCGTCATCCTCGACCGCCGCGGACACGTGAGCTGGGTCGGACCGTCGATCCGACAGGTGCTCGGTTTTCGCGAACGCGAAGTGCGCGGCCAGAGCGTTTTCCGCCGCATGGACCACGACGACGCCAACCGGCTGGCGGCCCTGCTCGAAACCGCAACCGGCGACAACGGCGGGGTGATTCCCCTCGAATACCGCATCCAGCACCGGGACGGCAGCTGGCGCCGGCACGAGGGCAGCTGCGTCAATCTGCTCGAGGACAAATGCGTCAATGGCCTGCTGGTGACCTTCCGCGACGTGACCAGCCGCATCGAAGCGGAAGAGCGCGTGCGCCAGCGCGACCTGGAACTCAGCCACATGGCGCGCCTGTCCACCACCGGCGAAATGGCCTCGGCGCTGGCCCACGAACTGAACCAGCCCTTCTTTGCGATCATGAATTTCGTCGGCGGCGCGATCCGCCGCGCCGACGCCGGCCGGCTCGACGCCGACACCCTGCGCGACGTGCTCGAAAACACCCGGGTGCAAGCCGAACGCGCCGGCCGCATCATCCGCACGGTGCGCAACTTCACCCGGAAAAGCGGCTATCACCGGGAAACCGTCGACATCCGCACCATCGTCGAGGAAATCGCCCCGTTTATCGAGATCGAGGCGCGGGCCAAGCGCGTCGCGGTGCGCTACCGCCTGCTGCGCGAACCGGCAATGGTCGATTGCGACTGGGTGCTGATCGAGCAGGTCATCTCCAACCTCGCCCGCAACGGCATCGAAGCGATGATCGACACCCCCATCGAGCGCCGCCAGCTCACCCTGTCCACCCACCTCACGGCCGCCGGCAGCGTCAATGTGTCCATCGAGGATCGCGGCCACGGCCTGCCCCGCGCCAACCCGGACCGCCTGTTCGACGCCTTCTTCACCACCAAGAAAGAAGGCCTCGGGATCGGACTGTCCCTGTGCCGCTCGATCGTCGATTCCCACGGAGGCCACCTGTGGGCCACCGACGGCGCCAGCGGCGGCGCAAAATTCCACTTCAGCCTGCCACTGACAACAGGAGAGCCCGTCCATGACGACCCCATCCGCTAGGCCCGCCGCGATGCCGACCGTGTTTGTGGTGGACGACGACGACGGCGTCCGCGAATCCCTGCGCTGGCTGCTCGAATCGGTCGGCCACCCAGTTCGGGTGTTCCGCAACGGGCGCGAATTCCTCGACGGCTACGACCCGGACCAGCCGGGTTGTCTGCTCCTCGACGTGCGCATGCCCTTGATGGGGGGTTTCGAACTGCAGGAAGTGCTGCGCATCGACAACCCGGCCCTGCCGATCCTGTTCCTCACCGGCCACGGCAGCATTCCGATGTCGGTGCGGGCGATGCGCAATGGCGCCTTCGACTTCATCGAAAAGCCCTTTTCCGATCAAGCCCTTCTCGACCGAGTCCAGGACGCCGTCAACCGAGCCGCCGAACTGCACCGCCAGCAACGCCACAACCGCTCCATCGACCAACTGCTGGCGCTACTCTCGCCCCGCGAACGGGAAGTGCTCGACCTGCTGATCGACGGCCTGTCCAGTCGCGAGATCGGTCAGGAACTGGGCATCAGCAAAAAGACGGTCGAGGTCCACCGCTGCCACATCCGCGAAAAGCTGGGCATCGGCTCAGTGGCCGAAATGATGCGGCTGGTGCTCAAGAACGACACCCGGTAGGGCGGTAGAAAATCCGCCCGGCCAAGCCGCCATCGGCCGGAACGGGATCGTTCCGCGGCGGCGTCAAGCGGTCGCCGGCGGATGCTGCACGCGCAGCACGCAGGCGCCGAACAGGAAAATCTGGGCCGACCAGTAGATCCACACCAGGATTGCCGCCAGCGAACCGGCCGCGCCGTAGGCCGAGGCCACGCCGGTGCGGGCGAGATAGGTGGCGATGAGATAGCGGCCGACCGCGAAGAGCGCGGTGATGACCACCGCGGCAGGCAGCGCAGAACGCCAGCCAATCCCTTTTGCCGGCGCCAGCCGGGCCAGCAACACCGCAAACAACACCGCACTGGTGGCGTTGACCAGGAGCAGGTCCGACACCCCGCCCAGGATTCCCAACCACGCCTGACCTTCTCCGAGCCACGCGATGGCCGCCGTCACCGCCGCTTCCACGAGCATCGTCACCGCCAGCAGAAAGCCGATGCCGAGCGCCAGCCCGAGCCCGTTGAGGCGGCTCAGGATCAGCCCCTTGGCGGTGGTGGGCGTGGCTTCGGCCCCCCAGATGGCGCACAAGGCCGCCTGCAATTCGAGGAAAACCGCGCTGGCGCCGACCACCGTGGTGCCGATGGCGATCAGCGCCGACAGACCCGGTCCGCTGACCCGCGCCAGGGCCGCGTCGGCCAGGCCCTTCATCACCTTGGCCTCGTCCTCGCCGACCATCCGCAGCAGATAGTCGTAGATCGCCGCCTGGGCTTCGGCGGTGCCGAGCACGAGGGCGATTCCGGCGGTGATCACCACCAGCAGCGGCGCCAGCGAAAACATCGTGTAGAAAGCCAGCGCCGCCCCGTGGCGCGGCGCGCTGCGGGCCAGGAAGAGCCGCGCGGCCGGCATCAGACCCGCGGCGAGCCGGCGGAAACCTGCCGGGGAAGGCGTGACGGAAGACGTGGAGGACGAAAGCTCTGCGGGCATGAGGGCTACGGCGCGAGATAAAGTTTCATTCTGAGCGCCACGCCCGGCGAAGAACAGCGCCGTGGCGCTCAGGCCATGCGCCGGCGCAGGCTTTCGGAAAGGCCGTCGGCGGCCAGCACCAGCACCAGAAAGGTGGCGAGGATGGTCGCCGCCTCGCCGCCGTTGAGCATTTTCATCGACTGATCCATCAACTGGCCGAGCCCGCCGGCGCCGACGAAACCCATCACCACCGAGGCGCGCACGGCGCATTCCCAGCGATAGACGGTGTAGGAAACCAGTTCCCGCGCCGCATTGGGCAAGAGACCGTAGAACAGCGCGGCGAGGCGACCGCTGCCGGCTTCGAGCAGGCTGCGCGTGGGGCGGTCGTCGCTGGATTCGAGAATTTCCCCATACACCTTGCCGAGCATGCCGCCGTAAGTGATGCCCAGCGCCAGCACCCCAGCCGCCGCGCCGAGGCCGAAGACACGCACGAAAAGCAGCGCCCAGACCAGTTCCGGCACCCCGCGCAGCACTGCCAGCAGGCCGCGGGCGAGGCTGCGCAGCACTTGTCCGACCCAGCCGCCACGCCCCGGCCCGAGGCGCGAGACCGACAGGCTGCGGGTCAGCGTCAGCCCGAGCGGCACCGCCAGCAGCACCGCCAGCGCAATGCCGGCGGTGGCCATCGCCAGGGTTTCGAGAGTGGCCTTGCCGAGCAGGGCGAGGAATTCCGGCGAAGTCTCGGCGGGCAGGAAACCGCCGACGAAATGGCCCATCGCCGCCAGATTGCCGGATTCGAACAGCGCGGCCGGATCGAACCGCGCCAGTTGCAGGAGCGGCCACAGCACCGTCAGTGCGGCGAGGGTCCAGCCCAGGCGGGGCAGGGCGGCCGGATCGCGGAGCGGCGGGGCCGCCGCCCGATCTTCAGGCGCAAACGGGTTCGCCGCAGCGTTCCGGCTCATGCGCAGCGCAGCGGCAATTCGCCGGCCCGGAGCGGACTTTCGGCGGCCGATGCGGCAAGGCCCGGCCGACCGCCTTCGGCGGCGTAGAGCTCGCGGAGCTGCGCATCGCTCACCGCAGCGGCCGGCAGGTCGAAGAGGATGCGGCCGTCCTTCACCCCGACCACCCGCGGGAAGTGGCGCAGGGCCAACTCGACGGCATGCAGGCTGGCCACCAGCGTCACGCCGCGGCGACTCGCCTCTTCGTTGAGCAGCGCCACGGTAAGTTCGGAGAGCGCCGGGTCCATCGCCGAAACGGGTTCGTCCGCAAGAAGCAGATCGGGCCGCTGGTAGAGCACCCGGGCCAGCCCGACACGCTGCAATTGGCCGCCCGAGAGGCGGTCGCAACGGTCGAAAAGCCGCTCGGCAAGATCGAGACGGGCCAACTCGCGGCGGGCGCCTTCCGGATCGGCCGGCACCACCAACGAAGCGAGGGATTTCCACAGCGGCCACTGGCCGAGCCGGCCGGCCAGCACGGCGGTCACCACGCGCTGACGCGGCGGGATCGGCGCCGCCTGATGGACCAGTCCGATGCGCGCCCGCAGCGCCCGCAAGGCCCGTGGCGAGCCGGCCCAGGGATCGACGTCGAGCAGGCGCACCCGCCCTTCGTCCGGCCGCAAGGACGCCGCCAGCACCCGCAGCAGCGTGGTTTTTCCGGCGCCCGAGGCGCCGATCAGCGCCAGCCGCTCACCGGGTGCGACGCGCAGGTCGATGCCCTGCAGCGCCCGATAGCCGTTGGCGTGGGTGAAACCGACAGCGTCGAGGGAAAAGCCCATGCGTGGATTCTTGATAAAGACCTGACCGGACCGCCGGTCGGCTGAGCCCGACCCGCGGTCTGCGATGCGACTTATTTCAGCAGCCCGGCGGCATGGGCCGCGGTTTCGATGCCTTTGTAGTTCTCCGCCTTGGTCGGGATGAACTTGCTGGCGCGCTGCAGGGCCATGATTTCCTTGTGGGCAGGGTTGGCCGGGTCGAGCTTGAGGAAGGCCTGGGTGAGCTTGGCCTGGATCTTCGGATCGAGGTCGCCGCGCACTGTCCAGTTGTAGTCGAAGTAGGGCGGCGTGGTGGCGAAGACGTGCACCTTCGTCGTATCCACCTTCTTCTGTTCGACCAGCTTGTCCCACACCGAAGTGTTGAGCACGCCGGCATCCACCTTGCCCGCCTGCACGAAGGCAACGGTGGCGTCGTGGGCGCCGGAGAAGGCGACGTTCCGGAAATCCTTATCCGGGTTGAGGCCTTCCTGGCCAAGGAAGTAGCGCGGCATCAGGTGGCCGGAGGTGGAAGAGGGCGCACCGAACGCAAAGGTCTTGCCCTTCAGGTCGGCCAGATGCTTGATGCTGTCGTTGGCGGTGATGAACTTGGAGGTGAACTTCGCATCCTCGGCCCGCTGCACGAGCGGCACCGCGGTGCCGTTGGTGCGGATTCTGGCCTGCACGAAAGTGAAGCCGCCCAGCCAGGCCATGTCGATCTTGCGCGTGGCAAGGGCTTCGACGACGGCGGCGTAGTCGGTGACCGGCACGAAGCTGACCTTCATCCCGGTCTCGGCTTCCAGGTAGGCACCCAGAGGCGCGAACTTACGCTGCAACTCGGTGGGTGCCTCGTCGGGAATCGCCGAAACGCGCAGCACCTCCTCGGCCTGGGCCGCAAGGGGCAGGCCGGCGGCAAGGGCAAAGGCGGAAACGAGGGAAGCACGGACGCAGGCACGCAGGAGCGCGCGCCGCGAGAAGGGGGCGGATTGCATGGAAAGCTCCTCAAACGGCACCTATCGAGGCGCCAGCCGCCGGGACGGGGGAGAACGGCCCCGGCTTAAATTTGGGCGCGGCCGGACCGGTGCCCACGAAAACCCGAAGCGGTACTCAGACCGCGTGCCGGACTATAACGGGCGGGAAGGGAAGAATAAAGGTTTGCCGCCTTGGCCCTGTCAGGTACATGGACATTTTGTCCGCACAAGGGACAGAATGTCTCCCGACCCACCGGTTCCCGGCCGCAAGCCGCGGTTTCGACCGGCGCAAGGTTTGCCAGCCCTTTGCCGGGTTCGCGGCACCGTTACCCTTGCCAGGCAGCAGCGGGCGCGGTATCGGCAGGCGACCGGCAAACGCGTCCGCCCTGCCGGGGCGAATCCGAAATGCCTCGGCAGCTTCTCTCCACCCACCGAAGACCGCCATGCAGAAATTTCTCAACTCCGAAGAAATCGTCGTCCCAGCCGGTGGTGAAGATACCGGCAAGCGCCTGCCGTCCCGCCGGGTCTTTGCCGCCCGCGCCGAACGCCTGCACCAGCTGGCCAAAGGCCACGCGATGGAAGATTTTCTCGCCTTCGCCGCACGCCTCGCCGACGCCCAGCAGAACGTACTCGACCGCCACGGCCACGCATTCCAGGAAAAATCCCGACCCGACGCCGACCATCTCGCCCGCTGCCGCCAGCACGGCATCCCGCCCCTCGACGCCCAGGGCGGCCCGGTGCCCGCCGAGTGGGTCGACGTGCTGCATGCCCTCGCCACCGAAGTCGTACCCCACTCGCCCGCCGGCTTGCAGAACGCCATCGCCGAACTGCCGGATTTTCCCGCCGAACGCCTCCACGCCCTGGCCCGCGCGATCCTGCGTGCCGAAGAAGACCTCGGCAATCCGGTCGAACTCGCCCTCGCGCCGCTGATCGGCGCCAGCCTGCAGGTGCTGTGGACCGCCCGCGCGCTGGCCCTTCAGCCCGGCGACATTCCTGCCGGTTTCGAAGGCAGCCTGTGCCCGACCTGCGGCTCGCAGCCGGTTGCGTCCATCCTGCGCATCGACCCCGCCGGGCAGGGCGTGCGCTACGCCACCTGCAGCCTGTGCGCCTGCGAATGGCAGGTCACCCGCAACAAGTGTGTGCCCTGTCGGAACACCTGCGACATCGCCTACCTCAGCCCCACCGGCGAGGCCGCCACACTTTGCCCCGCCGTCGAGGCCGAAACCTGCCCCGCGTGCCACCGCAGCCTCAAGATCGCCTCGATGGAAACCGATCCGCTGGTCGATGCCTTTGCCGACGACCTCGCCACGCTCGCCCTCGATATGCAGGCGGACCAGGCCGGCTTCCACCGGGCCGGCCGCAATCTCTTCCTGTTCGCTCCCTAGCAGCGACAGCCGCGCCGGCGTCAGCGGTCGACGACGGCGCGTGCGACGATCGCAACGCCGGTTGCGCCGCCTAGAGAGCGGGCCACGGCTTCGTCGCCTTCAAGATGAAGTCGGTGTGCCGTTCCATGTTGGCTAGTTTCCAAGCATTGCGCGGATATCTTTGAGAAGTCGGAACAGGTGATAGGGGTCCGTGGGGGAAGGGAAAAATCCAAAGTGTTCATAGAAACGCCGGGCTTCATCGTTTTTGGCGTGAACGACAATGGCACGGATACCCACGATATCAGCCGCTTGAAGCGTGCGCAGCAAGGCGTCCCTGAGAAGCCCAGCCCCAAGCCGTTTCCCCTGCCAGTTCAGATCAACAGCAAGTCTTGCTAGCAGCATGACCGGGACGGGGTGGCGCGCAAGTCCTTTACTGAGACGTTCAGGCGCGTCTTCGTATACCACTTGGCCAACCGCTAGGCTGTAGAACCCGACGACCTGGTTTTCCGAGAGCGCGACATAGCTTGTTGATCCCCCAGCCTGTTGGTTAGGGAAGGCGAAACGGTCGAGGAAGCGATCTAGGCTGTCTTCTCCGCAATGGAAGGCCGAAGTGTTGTGTTCACGCCTGAGTTTATCGATTCGGAGGTTACTCACTCGAATACCCCAGGCTCCTGCAGAAGTTGTTTGAGTCGGGGGTGAGTCTGAATCGGCGCATCGAGGGCCGCTTGAAAAGCAGCCCACTGGTCTGCATTAAGGCCGAAACGCTGTCGATCCGCCAAGGCCTCTTGGGCCGCCTCCATGGCGCTTGCAAGCACGAAATCAGATACAGAGGTACGCTTTGCCAAAGCCGCGGCTTGCAACGCTTGCTTTGCTTCTGTGCTGATCCGCAAATCAATTCTGTCTGTTCGAGTCGGTGTAGGCATTGTCTGAATCTCCTTTAGACCACCTTAGCACAATGACCGTACATTGTCAGTACAAAACGCTTGGTGCTGTATCTATGTTCTGAGACAAATGTGTGAGATACACAAGCTCTTGATTTCACTGGTGTCGCTGCGGTGTCTCAAAAACGGTGATTTTTTAATTCTTGGCTTTCAGCGCCTCAGGGACTTTGTTCAAGACATTGAATTCATGCGCATATTTCAAGCGAAATGAGTTGTGCGCAAAGGTATGGGCGAAGCCCCATAGAAACAACGTATTTTGCCGCGTAGCGGCTCCTTTATGGCCTGTTAAGGGTTTGCGGTTGATCATGGGAGAACGCGCGGGAAGGAGGGGCCATCCATGACAGAGAGCAAGAAACCTGACTTTGTGGCTTACATGGTCCGTGACCACGACGACAAGAAAACCAACTGGCGAGAAATCGGCGTGGCCTTCAAACACAAGGACGGCAAGGGCTTGGACCTTCACACCTAGAAGAGCCACGACCGCGCCGGCGTCGGCGGTCGACGGCGGCGCGTGCGACGATCGCAACGCCGGTTGCGCCGGCCGGGCTTCCGAAGCCGAGCTTTTTTCAGCGCAGATCGGCACCCATCAGCGTCAGGGCCAGCGGGGTGGTGACGGCCGACAGCATGGTCGACAGAATCAGGCTGCCGGCCACCGGCCCTTCGAGCAGTTTGAAGTGGCGCGCCATCAGATACACGTTGGCCCCGACCGCCAGCGAGGCAAGCAGCACCACAACCTGCGTCTCCATCGGCGGCAAACCGAGCAGACGGGCCAGCAGCCACACCACCAGTGGCTGGAGCAACAGCTTCACCGAGCAGATCGCCACGCTGATCCGCCAGCCCTCGCGCACCCCGTATTCGGCCAGCCCCATGCCCAGCACGATCATCGCCAGGGGCGCCGCGGCCAACGCGATCATGCCCAGCGGTTGAGCGACGATCGCCGGCACCGGCAACCCGCTGACGCCGAACAGGCTACCGCCGACGATGCTGGCGACGATCGGGTTGGTTGCCACGCCGCGCACGGTCTTGGCAAAGCCGTTGGCCGAGAAGCTGCCGTGGCGCGCCCATTCGATCGACACGGTAACCAGCGTCCATAAGGTCAGCGAGTTGAACACCAGCACCAGCGCCACCGACGGCAGCGCGGCGTCGCCCAGGGCGGCTTTCGCGAGGGGAATGCCGAGCAGCACGTTGTTCGAAAAGATGCCGCCGAGGGCGAAGATCGACTGGGCCGATCCGTCCAGCCGGAACGCTTTCCAGGCCAATAGCCGGCCGATCACGAAGACGATCAGGCAACTGCCGAAAAAGGCGATCAGCAGACGCGCATCCACCGGCGGCAGGCGCGACAGATCGCTCATCATGTGGAACAGCATGGCCGGCATGGCCACCGAGAAAACGAAGCGCGACAGGTTTTCGGACATCGACGCCGGCCAGCCGGAAAAGCGCATCAGCGCATAACCGATAAAAACCAGCCCAAAGAAGGGCGCGGCAAGGGAAAGCTGATGCAGAAAGGCGGACATCGGGTTGAATCGGGACGGAAACCTGGGCAGCCTACCCTATCGGGCGGGCGATCCGCAGCTTTGGCGCGCACTCAGCGCGGCTTCTGCTGCTCCTCGTGCTCGACAGGCGGCGCCACCTTGACCACTTCGGCCAGGGTCGTGATGCCCGCCGCCACTTTCAACGCGCCCGACAGACGCAGCGGCTTCATGCCCTCGCGCATCGCCAGATCGCGCACCCGGGCAAGATCGATCTCGCCGGACACGGTCTTCTTCACGTCCGGCGACATCAACAGGATTTCATATAGCCCGATGCGTCCCATATAGCCGGTCATCCGGCATTCGACACAGCCCACTGCCCGATACACCCGCGGCGGGCAGGGCGCCTGCCAGGGTATGACGAGGTGCTCCCAGATGGCCTCTTCCTCCGGGGTCGGCGGATGGGCCTCCTTGCAGTGCGGACACAGGATGCGCACCAGCCGCTGGGCCATGATGCCGAGCAGGGTAGCGTTGAGCAGGTAGGCCGGTGCGCCCAGGTCGAGCAGCCGGGTGATCGCCGACGGGGCGTCGTTGGTGTGCAGCGTGGACAGCACCAGGTGGCCGGTAAGCGCCGCCTGGATGGCCATGTCGGCGGTTTCCAGGTCGCGGATTTCACCCACCATGATGATGTCCGGATCCTGCCGCATCAGCGCCCGCACGCCCTCGGCAAAACCCAGTTCGATGGCCTGATGGACCTGCATCTGGTTGAAGGCCGGCTCCACCATCTCGATCGGATCTTCGATGGTGCACACATTCACCTCGGGCGTGGCGAGCTGCTTGAGCGTCGTGTAGAGCGTCGTCGTCTTGCCGGAACCGGTCGGACCGGTCACCAGGATGATGCCGTTGGGGCGCGACGAAATCTCCTTCCAGCGCGCCTCGTCCTGCTCCGAAAACCCCAGTTCGATCATGTTGCGGACCAGCACTTCGGGATCGAAGATCCGCATCACCAGCTTTTCGCCGAAGGCCGTAGGCAGCGTGGACAGCCGCAGTTCGACCTCCTTGCCGCTCGCCACCCGCGTCTTGATGCGCCCGTCCTGAGGCCGGCGCTTCTCCACCACGTCCATGCGACCGAGGATCTTGATGCGGCTGGTCATCGCGGTGAGCACCGGCATCGGCATCTGGTAGACCTGATGCAACACGCCGTCGATGCGAAAGCGCACCAGCCCCATATCGCGTCGCGGCTCGATGTGGATGTCGCTGGCGCGCTGCTCGAAGGCGTACTGCCACAGCCAATCGACGATGTTGACGATGTGACGGTCGTTGGCATCGTACTGGCGGTTGCCCTGTCCGAGTTCCACCAACTGCTCGAAGGACGACAAGTGGCTTCCGCCGGTGTGGCCGCCGCTGCTCTGCACGGCCTTCTTCACCGAACGGGCCAGGTTGTAGAACTCGACCAGATAGCGCGCCACATCCACCGGATTGGCAACCACCCGGCGGATGTCTTTTTTGAGGATGCCGCCAACCTCCTTTTCCCACTCGCGCAGGAACGGCTGGGTTGTCGCCACCACCACTTCGCGCAGCCCGACCTGCACCGGCAACACCCCGAAACGCGTCGCGTAGGCCGAGGACATCACCGCAGTCACCGCCGCAAAATCGATCTTCAGCGGATCGATGCGCAGGTAATCCAGCCCGACCTTGCCGGCCAGCCACTCGGTCAACTCCTCCAGGCCCAAGACCCGGTGCGGCGGGCGCTTCGAAGCCCACTTCTGGTTGGCGACGAGAATCAGCGGATGGGTCTCGACCGGCTTCTGGCGCTGGGCCATCAACAGGGCGTCCGCGTCGGCGCGGTCGACGTAGCTGTCGGCAACCAACAGATCGAGGACTTCGGCGAGACTCAGGCGGTGTTCATGGACGGCGGGCGCCGTCCGGAAAGGCAGGGTCGACATCGGGACGCAAAGGCGGCTGGCTGGAAGCAAGCCCAAAAGATAACGGCATTCCGCGTCCCGCTGCCGGAAATTTACACAGGCTTACCAGCCATGCCGACCGCGGTCGTGATCGCGGTCGTTGTCCCAACCCCGGCCGCGGTCGAAATCCCGCCCATAACCCGGCCCGTAACCGCCGCGGTAGGACGGCACCACGACCACCGGCGGCTCGACATAGCGAGGGCGATGACCATAACCGTAGCCCGGTCCGACCGGGGCGACGACACAGCCTCCGAGGGTAGCGGCGGCAAGCGCGATGCAGATCAGGCGTTTCATGAGGTACTCCAATCAAAGGGTCTGCTCCTTCAACGCGCCGCCGGGCAATCGGTTAGTGGAAAACGATCTCGAAATGTTGCGGCTCCGTCGAAAAAATCTTCGCCGACCCCCTTGCCAAACATGTATAAATGAACAGTAAAATGACGATGTCACTCAACCGGAGAACCATGTCATGAAACGCATCCTGTCCTTCCTCACTCTTGCCCTGGCCGGAATCAACCTCGCCTGCGCCGCCGTCAACATCAACACCGCTACCCCCGGCGAACTGGACGGCGTCAAGGGGATCGGCCCGTCGAAGGCCCAGGCCATCGTCGATTACCGGACCAAGAACGGCCCCTTCAAAAGCCTCGACGACCTGAAGAACGTCAAAGGTTTCGGCGAAAAGAGCATCGCCAAGCTCAAAGGCGAACTGAGTATTTCCGGCCCCGGCGAAAGCACCAAGAAGTAAGCCTGCAGCCAACGGCGGTCCGACCGGCGGGCCGCCGCGGCAAGGTCATGACGCCACAGCAAAATGGCGTTATCGTTGGCGGACTCACCCGCCCCAACGCCGCCGAGCGGTTTGCCGCCCATTTTTCACCTGGAGAACGCCATGTCCCGCCGTCTCCCTGCCGCACTCCTCGCAATCTCCCTTCTTTCTGCCTGCGGCGTTGCCGATGTCGGCAGCAGCGCCACCACCGCCGCCAAACTCAAGGCCCAGGAAGCCGAACAGGCCCGGGCCACCAAGGCGCAGGTCGAAAAACAACTCGAAGACGCCCGCCAGCAAGAAGAGCAACAACGCAAGGCCATCGACGCAGCCACCCGCTGACGCCTCCGCCGCGTCTCACGGCTCAATGCAGATCGATCGCTGAATCCGATCTTCGTCCTCGCCGCTTGAACATTCCGTGTGACGTTCCCAGCCGACCCTGAAAGGATGCTCCCGTGACCGTCTCCGCCCGCCGTGGTTTTGCAGTGGCATCCATTCTGATCGCCGTGGTCGTGGCCATCGTGGCAGGGCTCGCCCTGTTCCGCCCGGGCGCCCACAGCGACGCCGACGCGGCGGACGGCCCCTTCGAACTGGTCGAACTGGCCAACCGGGATTTCGACGGGTCGCCGGCCCTGGCGCTGACCTTCAGTCAGCCCCTCGACTCCCGCCACAGCTACGACAGCGAAATCCAGGTCTTCGAAATGCCGCCGCGCGACGGCGAAGCCCGCCTCGACAACGACACCGACGAAGACGGCGACCCGGAGAGCCGCGACGCCAAGGATGCCGCCACCGTCAGCACCGCCCCGGCCGATGTCGCCAGCGAGGGCGGAAAACTCGTCAAGGGAGCCTGGACCGTCGGCGAAAACCCGCGCCTGCTGTTCTTCCCCCACATCAAACCCCGCAGCCGTTACGTCGTCCGTGTCGCCGCCGGCCTACCCAGCCGCGACGGACAAAAACTCGAAGCCGAATCCCGTTTCTCCGTCCTCACCGCGGCCGTCCCGCCCACTTACTACTTCGCCAGCCGTGGCATGGTCCTCCCGGCGGGGCAGAACGGCGGCCTGCCGGTCGTCACCGTCAATGTGCCCGAAGTGGATATCCAGTTCCTGCGGGTCAAATCCGATCAGATGCCACGCTTCCTCGACCGGGTCATCGCTCAGGCCAAGGCACCCAAACCCCAACCGGGCAGCGAAACCGATGGCGACGAAGAAGGCGACTATCCCGATTACAACGATCGCAACCGTCGCCTGAACCTGCGCGGCGCCGTCAGCAACTGGGATCTGGACAGCCTGCACACGCTCACCGACAGCGTCTATTCCGGGCGCTTTCTCACCGAGCAAAAGGCCGACCGCCGCAGCGTCACCTTCATTCCCGTCGAAGACGTCAAGGAACTCCGCGAACCGGGCATCTACATCGCGGTGATGAGCCAGCCCAAGCGTTTCCGTTACGACTACCAGGTCAGTTATTTCTACGTCAGCGACCTCGGCCTGCATGTGCGCCTGTTCGAAAAGAGCGCCGACGCCTTCGTCAGCAGCCTCACCGACGGCAAAGCTCAACGCGGCGTCGAAATCGCATGGCTCGACGAAAACGGCAAGACCCTCGCCCGCGGCGAGACCGACGGCGACGGTCGCGCCGCCTTCGCCGAACGTCCGAAGAACGCCCGGGTCATCGTGGCGCGCAAAGGCAACCAGCTCTCGCTGGTCACCACCCGCGAACCAGCCCTCGATCTCTCCGAATTCGACATCGCCGGCCTTCCCGGTCGCGCCGTGCGCCTCTTCGCCTGGTCCGGCCGCAATCTCTACCGCCCCGGCGAAAATTTCGATCTGTCCGTTCTCGCCCGCGACGCCGACGGCCGCCCACTACCGCCGCAGCCGGTCCAGGCCATCCTCAAGCGGCCGGACGGCAAGAGCCAATTCACCGCCACCTGGCAACCCGACGCAAAGTTTGGCGGCTACTACCGGCGCGTCATCGAACTGCCGGCCGACGCACCGACCGGCTCCTGGCAACTCGAACTGCGGGCCGACCCGGCCGACAAGCTCCCCACCACCACCTATCGTTTCGGCGTCGAGGAGTTCCTACCCGAGCGCATGAAACTCGAACTCACGCCTTCCCAGGCCAGTTTCGACCCCGGCCAGCCCTACGCCCTCGCCGTGCAGGGCAGCTACCTTTACGGTGCGCCCGCCGCCGGCAACCGCCTGCTCGGTGTGGTGCAATACGAACGCCAGAAGAATCCCCTTTCCGCCCAGCTTCCCGGCTTCGAGTTCGGCGACTCGAACGAGGACAGCGCCCGCAGCCGCGTCGAACTCGAAGAAACCCTGCTCGACGATGCCGGCAAGGGCAGCTTCGACATCGATCTCGCACCGGTTGCAGAACGCCAATCGCCCTACACCGTGCGAACCACCGTCAGCCTGCTCGAAAGCGGCGGCCGGCCAGTGATCCGCTCGGTCGAGCGCATCCATTGGCCAGCTCCCGTGCTGGTCGGCATCCGACCGCTTTTCCAAGGCGACTACGCACGCGAAGGCAGTCAAGCGAGCTTCGAAGTGATCCGCGCCGACCGGACCGGCAAGCTTGGCGGCGCCACGCTGCCGGCCCGCCTGTTCCGCGAAGATCGCAACTATTACTGGCGTTTCGACGACCAGCGCGGCTGGCACTCGGGTTTCACCGAAAGCGACGAACTGGTCTTCAGTACCAGCGTCAGCGTTCCCGCGGGCGGTCGCGGACAATTCGGCGTGCCGGTCAAATATGGCCGTTACCGCGTCGAGATCGCCGATCCCACAACCGGAAAGACCCTCAAATACCGCTTCTACGCCGGCTGGAATGCCCGCCAGGACGAAGAACAGGGCACCCGACCCGACCGCGTCGCCCTCAAGCTCGACAAACCCGCCTACCAGGACGGCGACACCGTCAAACTCGCCATCGCCCCGCCCCACGGCGGTCAGGCGCTCGTCACCGTGGAGGGCGATCGCACATTGTGGGTCAAACGCCTGACCATGCCCGAAGCAGGCACCACCCTCGAAATTCCGCTCGACAAGGAATGGCGCCGCCACGATCTCTACGTCTCCGTACTCGTCCTGCGTCCCGGTTCCGAAGGCGAGAAGGTCACCCCGGCGCGAGCCGTCGGGCTCGCCCACATCCCCCTCGAACGGGCCGAGCGCAAGCTGGCGGTGAGCCTCGAAGCGCCGAAAAAAATCCTTCCGGAAACCACACTCAAGGTCAAAGTCCGGGTTCCGGCCGCCAAAGGACAAGCCGCGCTGCTTACCCTTTCGGCGGTGGATGTCGGCATCCTCAACATCACCCGCTTCCCCAGCCCCGACCCCCACGCCAATTTCTTCGGCAAGCTGCGCTACAACGCCGATCAATACGACATCTACGGCCGCCTCATCGAGAAGATGGGCGGGCGCAAGGGCAAACTCAAATTCGGCGGCGATAGCGCACCCAAGCCCACCAACAGCCTGCCGAAAAAGGTGCGCCTGGTGGATATCTTCTCCGGCCCGGTCGCCCTCGACGCCCAGGGCGAAGCCGAAGTCCTGCTGCCGGTGCCCGACTTCAACGGCAGCCTGCGGCTGATGGCGGTCGTCGCCACGGCGGACCGATTCGGCAGCAGCGACGCCGAAATCGTCGTCGCCGCCCCGCTGGTGGCCGAACTCTCCACCCCGCGCTTTCTCACCGTCGGCGACAGCGCAGTGGTCGCCCTCGACCTGCATAACCTGTCCGGTAAGGGGCAAACGCTCAAGATCGAACTCGTCTCGCCCGACGGCCTCACCATTCGGAACGCCAGCCGTAGCCTCACCCTTGCCGACCAGCAACGCCAGACCTTGCGCTTCCCGGTGGAAGCCGGCAGCGCTTTCGGTCTCGCCGGCGTCCAGGTCAAGGTCAACGGCGGCCCGGTCCCTCTCACCCGCCAGTTCGGTCTGCAAGTCCAGGCGCCCACGCCTCGACAACAGGTCAATCGACGCTTCACCATCGCCCCTGGCGAAACCCTCGTCGTCAAGGATGCGGAAACCGGCGGTTTCCTGAAAAGCTCGGTCGAAGCCCACCTCAGCCTCTCCGATCAACCGCCCATCGACGTGCGCAGCGCCATCCAGGGCTTGCTCGTCTACCCCTACGGCTGTGCCGAACAGACCACCAGCACTGCCTATCCCCATGTTTTCGTAGATGAAGAGGCGGCCCGGCGGTTCGGGCTCAAGCCCTTCACCCGCGAGCAGCGGGCGGCCATGCTCGAAAAATCCATTGCCCGCCTCGGCGCGATGCAGGCACCCAACGGCGGCTTCAGTCTGTGGGGCAATGTTTCCGAGTACGAATACTGGTTGTCGGCCTACGTCACAAACTTCCTGCTGGACGCCCGCGAGCAAGGCTTCAACGTTCCCGCCGCAATGAAGCAAAAGGCCGGCGACTTCCTGTTGGGCGCGCTCCAGGAAGGCGTCGCCGGCTTGCCCAGCAGCAAACCGGCCTACAACGAAAACAGCGTCTGGCAAGACCGCCATTACGCCGGCAGCGGTCGCTTCGGCGTGCTGGCCTACGGCGGCTATGTCCTCGCCCGCGAATCCCGCGCCCCGCTGGCCACCCTGCGCCAGCTCTTCGAACTGCGCAGTCAGGCCCATTCCGGCCTCGCCCTGATCCATCTCGGGCTTGCGCTCAAGCTGATGGGCGACGAAACACGGGCCGGCACCGCCATCGCCGAAGGGATCGCCAAACCCCGCGACAGCGGCTACTGGTGGGGCGACTACGGCAGCCCGCTGCGCGACGCCGCTTTGTCCTACACCCTGCTGCAACGGCACCGGATCAAGGCCGACAACGCCGCCAATCTGGTGGCCCTCGCCGCCGCCGAACTGGAAAAGAACCGTTGGACCAGCACCCAGGAAAAGCTTGCTCTGTTCCTCCTCGGCCGCGAACTTGGCAATCCCGAAAAAGGCAGCACCTGGAGCGCCGAGCTCACCGACAAGAACAAGGCCGAAACCATCTCCGGACCGGGCGGCCAGACCCGCGGGGTGACCGCCGCCAGCCTCGCCGACGACCTGAAGATCCGCAACACCCACAAGGACAAACTGTTCGTCGAACTCGCCGTCGCCGGCCATCCGTCCAAAATGCCCGCCAGCCGTAGCGACGTCATCGCGCTCAAACGCGAAATCTACGACGCCAACGGAAAACCCGTCGGCGACCGACCGCTTCAGGTCGGCGAAAGCGTGCTGGTACGCATCCACGCGATGCCCAAAATCTGGGTCAGCAACGGCCTCGTCGTCGACCGCATTCCGGCCGGCTTGGAAATCGAAAACCTCAACATCGCGCAGGGCGAAAAAATGGGCACGATCAGCATCGCCGGCATCAACCCCGCCGACGCGATGGCCGACCGGCGCATCCAGCACGTGGAATTCCGCGACGATCGCTTCGCTGCCGCCGTCCGCCTGCAGGGCGAGCTGAACCTGTTCTATCGGGCGAGGGTAGTCACCCCGGGCAAATTCGTGATCCCGCCGCTCTACGCCGAAGACATGTACCGCCCCGACACCTACGGTCTTGCCGACAGTCCGACCGGCCTGAGCGTCATCGACGGCAAGGAGCGATAGACCCTGAAGCGCCTGCGCCCGACCTGGTTCCGACCGCTGCGCCACGGTCTGGCGCTCGCGCTGCTGGGCCTTCTGATCGCCGACCGGCTGTTCCCGCCCCCGATGCCGGGACGGGATTCGGCGCGTGCCGTGCTGATCGTCGCCCGCGACGGTACGCCCCTGCGCGCCTTTCCGGATCGCAATCACATCTGGCGCCATCCGGTCAGGCTCGACGAAGTCTCGCCGCTCTATCTGCAAGCCCTGGTGGGCTACGAAGACCGCTATTTTCGCTGGCATCCGGGTGTCAATCCCGTTGCCCTGGTGCGTGCCGCCGGACAATGGGCCAGCAACGGACATATCGTCTCCGGCGGCTCCACGCTGACGATGCAGGTCGCCCGGGTGCTCGAACCCACGCCACGCACCGTGGCCGGCAAGCTGCGCCAGCTTCTACGCGCCCTTCAGCTCGAAGCCCGCCTGTCCAAGGACGAAATCCTCGGTCTGTACATCAACTACGCGCCGATGGGCGGCGTGCTGGAAGGTGTCGAAGCCGCCAGCCGTGCCTATCTGGGCAAGCCCGCCCGCCGCCTGAGCCACGCCGAAGCCGCACTGCTGGTCGTGCTTCCCCAGGCTCCGTCGCTGCTCCGCCCCGACCGGCACGCCACCGAAGCGCGCACCGCCCGCGACAAGGTTCTGCGGCGCATGGACGGTCGATGGTCGCCGACCGACATCGCCGATGCCCTTCAAGAACCGGCCTACGCCCAAACCCTGCGCCCACCGCTACTCGCTCCCCTGTTGGCCGAACGTCTGAAGCGTCTGGCGGCCGGACAGGCGCGCATCGACACCTTCATCGATGCCGAGGCCCAACAAAACGTCGAATTGCTGATGGCCGACCGGCTCGGCGCGCTTCCGGTCCGCGTCTCGATGGCCGTCCTGGTTGTGGACAACGCCACGCTCGAGGTACGCGCCTATGCCGGTTCGGCGGATTTTGCCGACAAGGAGCGCTTCAGCCACGTGGACATGGTGCGCGCCATCCGCTCACCGGGTTCCACCCTCAAACCCTTCCTCTACGGATTCGCCCTCGACGAAGGCCTGATCCACTCCGAATCCCTGCTGGCCGACGTGCCGCAATCCTTTTCGGGCTACCAGCCGGGCAACTTTCAGCAATCCTTCCACGGTCCGGTCAGCGTCTCCGAAGCGCTGACCAAATCGCTCAACGTGCCGGCGGTCGAAGTGCTGGAACGCCTCGATCCGGTGCGCTTCGTCTCGCTGCTGCGTCGCGGGGGACTCAGGCTCGATTTTCCCAAAGGCGGCGAACCCAATCTGGCGGTGATCCTCGGCGGGGCCGGCACCAGCCTCGAACAACTGGTGGGCGCCTATACCGCCTTCGCCCGCCAGGGCGTCGCCGGCAAGCCCCGCTACACGCCGGCCGACCCGCTGGAAGAGCAACGCATGCTGTCTGCCGGAGCGGCCTTCATCGTCCGCGACCTGCTCGAATCGGGTGGGCCGGTCGGTCGCGCGGTGGAAAGCGGCGCCGGCATCCGCCGCGGCATCGCCTGGAAAACCGGCACCAGCTTCGGTTTCAGGGATGCCTGGTCGATTGGCGTATCCGACAGGCTGACTATCGGCGTATGGATCGGACGCCCCGACGGAACGCCCAATCCCGGGTTTTTCGGTGCCAACATCGCCGCGCCCCTGATGGTCGATCTCTTCAACGCCCTCGACAGCAACGCCCCGACCCACCGCGTCCCCCCTCCGACAGTTCGGCAAGAACGGATCTGCTGGCCCCTGGGGAATCGCGCCGACCCGGCCTACGCTCCGCTATGTCACCAAGCCCGACTGGCCTGGATCCTCAACGATGCAGCGCCGCCCACCTTCCCCGACCGCCTGCGGGATGGGCAAGCCCGTTACGAAATCCAGGTCGACGCAAAAACAGGCCGACGGGCCCTAGCGGACTGCCATTCCGGCGCCCTTAAAGCGATCGAAATCGCCCGCTGGCCGGCCGTTCTCGAACCGTGGCTCGGAGAAGAACTGCGTCAGCGGGCCTTTCCACCCGAGTGGGCTGCCGACTGCAGCCAATACGCCCGGCCCGATGGCGGACTGAAGATCGTCGGCGCCGCCGATGGCGACATCCTTCGGCGGCCGACAGGCGCCGATGCGCCTCGGCTACATCTGGAAGTGCTCGGCCAGGGCGGCGAAGTCGTGTGGCTGGTCAATGGCCGACCGAGTACCCGGCGCGCCGCCAGCGCCGGCTTCGATCAGCGCTTCGTCCAGCCCGGCCGCTATGACATCACCGTACTGGACGACTTCGGACATTACGATCGCGTCAGTCTCAGCGTGCGCTGAACAGCCGCAAAAATAGCGACATCAGCGGCCAATTACGGTCTTCAGTGCTGCAAGACACAGAGCGATGTTGGCCGGGCGGCTCGAATGGCCCATCAGACCGATGCGCCACACCTTGCCGGCCAGCGCCCCGAGACCGGCACCGATCTCCAGCCCGAACTCGTTCAGCAGACGCACCCGCGCCGCCGCCTCGTCGATGCCGGCCGGCACCCACACCGTGTTGAGCTGAGGCAGGCGGGCGTCTTCGCGCACCACGAAATTCAGCCCCATGGCCTCCAGACCGGCGCGCAGGCACAGGTGATTGTCGCGATGGCGAGTCCAAGCATTCTCCAGGCCTTCTTCGGCCAGGATCACCAGGGACTCGTGCAGGCCGTAGAGCGGATTGACCGGCGCCGTATGGTGGTAGGTACGTTTGGCCCCGCTCCAGTAACCGAGCACCAGGCCCAGATCCTGAAACCAGCTCGGGCAGGGCGTCTGGCGAGCCTTGATACGCGCCACAGCGGCTTCCGAAAAACTCACTGGCGACAGACCCGGCGTGCATGACAGACATTTCTGGCTGCCCGAATACGCCGCGTCGATGCCCCACTCGTCCAGCAGCACCGGCACTCCGCCCAAGGAAGTGACGCAGTCCATGATCGTCAGGGCGCCGTGGCGACGGGCGATGGCCGCGAGCGTTGCCGCATCCGAAAGCGCGCCGGTCGAGGTTTCGGCATGCACGAAGGCAAACAGCTGCGCATCCGGATTGGCGGCAAACGCCGCCTCAACCTTGGCCGCATCGACCGGTTCGCCCCACGCATCTTCGACAATCACCGGCGTCCCGCCGATGCGCCGCACGTTCTCGGCCATGCGTTGTCCGAAAACGCCGTTCACGCAGACGATGACCTTGTCGCCCGGCGTCATGAGATTGACGAAACAGGTCTCCATCCCCAACGAGCCCGGCCCGGAAACCGGGAAAGTGAGTTCGTTGCGGGTTTGAAAGGCATAACGAAGCAGTGCCTTCACTTCGTCCATCATGCCGACGAAGGCCGGATCCAAATGGCCGACGGTCGGGCGAGCCAACGCGGCCAGCACACGCGGCGGCACGTCGGATGGCCCCGGCCCCATCAAGGTACGCACTGGAGGCTGGAAAGAAGGAATCGCGGGTCTTTCGATGTTCATGAACATCTCCTCTTTTTTTGATTCTGGAATGCGCTGGGCCACCGCCCGTTATTGGGGCCGACCGTTAGCAGCGATCATGCGGATGATGCGAACCGTATCCACGTCCGATTCCCGGTACGCGGATTTGACGAATTCCGATACTTGAACCACTTCTCCGGCCGCCATGCCTTCCGGAAGCGTGGTTTCGTAGGTGAAGCGCAAGTAGAGACGCAAGGCATCCGGTTGCTCGAAACGGATGGTCAGCTTGCCTCCTGCGTGGTCCGCATTGGCTGCGGATTCGAAACAGACCCATTCGTGGAGCTGGAAAGTCACGCTATCCCGGATGCTGGCGGCGCCGAAGTGGAGCTCCCGTTCGATCCGCTCATCGGTGCGGGACAGGATGTCGCAGCGATCGAGACCGGGCAGGAAAATTGCCGGTTCTTCAACCCGATACATCAGTCCGGTCCAGACCTGCTCCCTGCTGAGAGGATCGATCAGCGGATTGAGAGGGTCGTTGATCTCGATGAGATGTTCAAAACGCAAGTGCTGCTCCTGAAGTCAGGCGCGGAGTGTATCGGTTCTTGAAAGCTTCCGTCAGGCAAATCCGCACCGGATCCGACGCATTTCATCAAATTTTCTCAAGCCCTGTTTTCAGGGCGTCCAGGCGGGATGAGCAGCAGGATGGTTTTGTTATGTTTTTCTTTATATATACAAGACTATGTTGACTATGCTCGGCCCGTTTCTGTGGATAACGATAAATAATCGTTTATCTTCAATACAATAGCCATTGTATAAAGCTTTGGGGAAAGCCCCTTGGAACGCAGGGACAAATTGGGGAGTGATTTTGTCGACGATCAGGATCGAGCGCTTGTGCACATTTTGTGCCGCACTTGTTCCCCTTCTTGTTCACAAACTCCACCGAAAACCCGAGGACGGAAGTCAGAACATTCCGGGCACCGGGTACTTGCGGGCGAAGTAAGCGTAGGCCTTGAGCAGACTCTTCTCGCGGCCGGTATGACCGCGTTCGCCGGCGGCGGCGATTTGGTCGTGGAACATCGAGTGAAGCAGGTAGAGGCCGTTTTTGGTCTTGAGCAGTTCTCGAGCGAGTTCGGTGGCTTCGATGTCGGGAAGTCCGTGAGCGTCGCGGACGACCTGAACGGTTTCCCTGTCCAGATCGATGAAGTCCATCAAGTCGGTGATCGAAAGCATGGGGGTTTCCTCAAAGTTTTTGCTACGGCGTAGCACGCTAACGGACAGATTCCGGTTGTCGGTGTGGGTTTGTTAACGTTTTTTATTTATATAAATACTACTAATGTTAACGCTTGGCAGTTTTCTGTGGAAAACCCGGTAAACACCGCTTTTTTCATGTTCTTAAGCAGTTCATAAGTCTGTCGGCAAGCGGGTGTCCGACCTGTGCGGCGATTGTTGAGGAAATTTCGTCTCGTCTTGCCGACCGGGTTTGTGCACAATCCGTCCGCATCTTCTCCCGGATTTGTCCCCAGTCTTGTCGTCTCCCGCAACCGTCGCCCCTTGTTGGGATGTTTTTTGTGCCGTTGTGGATAACTTCGGCGATATCGGTGTGTGCTGGCGCTTGGCGCGGCAGCTGGCGGGCGAACATGGCCTCGCCGTGCGTCTGTGGGTCGATGATCTTTCGAGCGCACACCGCCTCATCCCATCGCTGGATGTCGATCAGGCGGTGCAGCGCATCGAAGGTGTGGACATCGTCCATTGGGCCAAGCCGCTGCCAACCTGGGAGCCCGGCGACGTGGTGATTTCCGCATTCGCCTGCGCGCCGCCGGAGTCGTTCGTCGAAGCAATGGCAAGGCGAGAGCGGAAGCCGGTATGGATCAATCTCGAATACCTGAGTGCCGAAGATTGGGTGCTTGGCTGCCATCGATTGCCTTCGCAACATCCGCGCCTGCCGCTGACCCAGCACTTCTTCTTTCCCGGGTTCGATGACAGGACCGGCGGTCTGCTCCGCGAAGCCGGTTACGCCGTCCGGCGGGCGGCGTTTTCGGCAAACGGCTTTCGTGCGAGCCTCGGTCTGCCGATTGCGGTGCCGGGCGAGTTGCTGGTCTCTTTGTTTTCATATGAAAACGCCGGCCTCGCAGAGTTGCTCGAATGTTGGCGGCAGGCCCTTTTTCCGGTGACCTGTCTTGTTCCGGAAGGTCGGGTTTTGCCACAGATTGCGGCGGTTCTCGGCCTTCACGAACTGCGTCGGGGAGATGTCGTCGAACGCGGCTCTCTGACCGTTCGGGTCCTGCCTTTTGTCGAACAGGCCCGCTACGACGAGCTGTTGTGGGCTTGCGATCTCAATTTCGTGCGTGGCGAGGACTCCTTCGTGCGCGCCCAGTGGGCGGAACGGCCTTTTGTGTGGCACATCTATCCCCAGCAGGACGAAGCCCATCTGGCCAAGCTCGATGCCTTTCTCATGCGCTATGGGGCCGGGCTCGACGCAACGGCCGCGCGGGCGCTAAGCGATTTCTGGCATGCCTGGAACCGGGGTGCCGATGTGGCAGCAGCCTGGCCGGCTTTCCACGCGACACTTCCGGTTCTTGGCGGTTATGCGGCGGATTGGTCGAACCGGTTGCAGGCGAGCGGCGACCTCGCCGCAAATCTGGTGCAATTCTGCAAATCTCAGTTATAATAATAAGTTACGTATTCTCCGTGGCACGTGCCGCGTAATCTTCAAGCAGGAAAAAGCATGAAAACCGCAATGGAACTCCGCTCCGGCAACGTGATCATGGTGGGCACCGATGCCCTCGTGGTGCAAAAGGCCGAGTACAACAAGTCCGGCCGCAATGCCGCCGTCGTCAAGATGAAGCTCAAGAACCTGCTCACCGGCGCACCGTCGGAGTCGGTTTACAAGGCTGACGACAAGTTCGAAATTGTGGTCCTCGACCGCAAGGAAGTGACCTACTCCTACTTCGCCGATCCGATGTATGTGTTCATGGACGCCGACTACGAGCAATACGAAGTCGAAGCCGAGAACATGACCGATGCGCTCAAGTATCTGGTCGACGGCATGCCGTGCGAAGTCGTGTTCTACAACGGCAAGGCCATCTCCGTAGATCTGCCGACCACCGTCGTGCGCGAAGTCGAATACACGGAACCCGCTGTCAAGGGCGACACGTCCGGCAAGGTCATGAAGCCCGCTCGCATCGCCCCCAGCGGTTTTGAATTGCCCGTTCCCGCTTTTGTGGAAATCGGCGACAAAATCGAAATCGACACCCGTTCAGACGAGTATCGCAACCGGGTCAAATGATCCCGGATCGCCGGTTTTCCGGAGAAAATGGCCCGGCAGGGCCTTTTTCTTTTTGGATCCGGTCATCTCGTGGCAAGGGTGTTGCGTTAGGATGGTGCGCGCATGTATGAATCGGCTTTATTTGCCGTTCAAATCGTTTCGATCAATGTTTTTGGAGATAGCCCGATGAATACCCGTTCCCTCGCCCTTGCTGCCCTGATCGCCCTCAGTCTTGCTGCCTGTTCCAAGAAGGAAGAAGCGCCCGCCCCGGTTGCGGCTCCGGTTGTCGATGCAGCCAAGGATGCTGCCCAGAAGACCGAAGAGGCCGCCAAGCAAGCTGCCGATGCCACCAAAGATGCAGCGAAAGACGCTGCAACTGCGACCAAGGAAGCGGCGAAGGACGCTGCCGACGCAACCAAGGATGCTGCCAAGGATGCCGTGGCTGCCGCCAAGGATGCAGCCGCCGCAACCAAGGAAGCCGGCAAGGAAGCCGTTGCCGCTACTGCCGATGCCGCCAAGGAAGCCGCCGACAAGGCCAAGGCTGCCGTCGGTAAGTAATTTCTGTATTGCTGCTGTCGTTGAAACCGGGCCGAGTGCCCGGTTTTTTCTTACCCTCAATTTTCGCCATGGCCATCAAGTCCACGATCTTCCGTGCCACGCTCTCCATTTCAGACCTGGATCGGGGATATTACGCGGAGCACAATCTGACTCTCGCACGTCACCCTTCGGAAACCGACGAGCGGATGATGGTGCGGATTCTTGCCTTTGCGCTCGATGCCGACGAACGTCTGTTGTTCGGCCGCGGAATTTCAAGCGACGACGAACCGGCTTTGTGGCTGAAGGACGACACCGGCCGTATTCTCAAATGGATCGAGGTTGGTCTGCCCGACGAACGCCTCCTGCGTCGTGCCGCGGGTCGTGCGGACGAAGTCATCGTACTGGCCTATGGCGGTAGGACGGTGGACATCTGGTGGCAAAAGGATCTCGCCACCCTATCAAAATTGAACAACCTCAAGGTGTTGTCCATCGCTCAAGAGGATTCCCGCGCTTTGGCGGCATTGGCCGAACGGAACATGCTTCTCACATGCACGATCCAGGATGGCCAGATCTGGTTTTCAGCTGGCGAGACCACCCTTGCCATTGTTCTCCGCCCGGTTTTTCCAGGCTGACGGTTTCCCGTATATGCCTGGGACGCTATGACAAAGGTGCTCAGGTTTTCGGCACCCTTTGATTCTCGCTTGTGATATCCGTCACAGGAGTGAGGATTTCCACTTTGGGATTCTCTGCTTCACTTTGCATATTCTGACAAATTATTTGTCAGAATATGTATCATCGTTTGGTACGCCATCGGTATGTACCATCCGGGTCAGCGGGCAAATCCTGTCGGCTCGCTAAAGCGGAAGCAGAGATTTTCCCTATGTCGTCAGCCGTCCTGTTCGTTACCAGGGATGCAGCAATTATCCCGCCTGGTCTCGTTAAGATTTCCAAAGTCACCGATTCGATCGACGATGCGCTGAGCCTGTGTGCGTCGGCGAACTTTGGTGCCGTCTTTTGTGACGCCGCGCCGCTTGCCAATGGCGGCAGCGGGTTTCGTCTCGGTCGGCAGATGCGGCGTAACGGAATTTCGACGCCGCTGTTTCTGATGACCAGTTCAGTCCTTTCCGGCATGGATGGTGTTGCGGCGGCATCTGGGGCGACCGCGTCGATCAGCCGCACGACGACCGCCATCCTGGAAGCCTTGCGTTCGGTGGTGTCGGTCGGAGCGGCTCCCGAGTCTGTGGCGATGATCCACCGACCGCTTCCCGAAATCGACGTTGTCATCGAGCGGGCGCGGGTTGTGTTGAAGAAATACGCCGGTCCGGTAGCCAGCATGATGATTGACGATGTGCTGGATGAACTCTACGCCACCTACCCGGACGGAATCTCCGTCGGTGTCTTTGCCGAAGCTGTGGCGCTCCATGTGAGCAGCGGCAAGGCCCGCGCCGATTTTCTCAGTGAATTGATGGTCTGATTTTCCCCTATTCATGAATTCCTTCAAAAAACTCCCTTTATCCTATCAATTCACTTTGCTATTGCTGGCGCTGGCGGTTATTGCGGCGATCGGCGGCTATTTGATCGGTGCGTCGGTATACGTCAGCGAAACTCGCAATCAGGCTCGAACCGTGGCCGACATGGTGGATAACTTCGGCCAATGGGCAACCCGTTATCGCGGAGTCTGGGTGAAGGACGATCCTCGCGATCCGAAATTCGATGTAGGCAGCTTTCTGGAGCGTGAAGCGGCGACGGCGCCGGTCGCATTGGGGGGCGACTCGACGACGGCGCCCAATGCGGCGGCCTTTCACCGCAAGAATCCGGCCCTCGTGCAGCGCGAACTGTCGGACATCACCATGGCTTCTCCGGCAAAAGCCAAGTTCCGCATGACGTCCGATCACTTCATGAATCCGAACAATGCACCGAGCGAGTTCGACAAGGTGGCAATGCGGGTGATCCGGGATGCCGGCGTAACCGAGTACAGCGAAGTGCGAGGCGGCCAGTTGCTGTATGCGCGTCGCCTGATAGCCGACAAGGGGTGTCTGAAATGTCATGGTGCGCCGGCCGCCGCACCGGCTGCGGTAACCGCGCTTTATCCGGGGCCGCAGGGATACGGCTATGAGGAAGGGAAGCTGGCGGGTGTGATCAGCGTGGCGATTCCACTTGAGTTCAGCGTGCTCGGTTTTATCCAGCGTTTCGACGGTCAAGTCTGGGCGGCGCTGGCAGCGATGGGGTTGGGCGTGATCGGTCTGCTCGTGTTCATTCATCAGCAGGTGATCGTTCCGGTGCGTCGGGTGCGGGCCTTTGCGCTGGCCGCGTCCAATTCCGAGCCGGGCGCCAAGGTAGAAAAGGTCGATTTCATCGAGGGCGAACACACCTCAGCCAACGAAATCCACGAACTCAACACCGCGGTAAAGGCGATGCATATGTCCATCGATTACCTCTATCGCAAGATGATGAAGCGCTGACTCTCATCATGGACGCCATCGATCCCATTGCCGTTGCACGCACATTGCTGATCTATCTTCATGTGCTGGCAATTGCCGTCGCGGCTGCCGCCGTGGCTTTTGGCGATTTCGCAATTTTTGCGCGGCCGCGCATCGATATGGCGATGCTTCAACGGGCCTCAACGTTTGCCAGCGTGGCCCTTGGCGTGCTGTGGGTAACAGGGCTGACAGTGATTCTGATGGACATCGGCTTCGATGTGGATCTGCTGGCCGGCAAGCCCAAACTGATGGCCAAGCTGACTGTCGTGGTCGTACTTACGATCAATAGCATCGGTCTGCACTGGCTGGCCTTCCCGCGGTTTGTCGCACCGCAAGTCGATCCGCTGAGGGCTGCGACGATGCCGGTGGTTTTTGGTGCAATCAGTGCCGCCTCGTGGGTCTATGCGGCATTTGTCGGCGTGGCCAAGCCGCTCGCCGGATTCCTCGGCTACAGCGGCTTCATGGGCCTGTTTGCGGCCGTTTTGCTGAGCGCAATCGGGTTGGCGGTATCCACGGTTCGGCCGCATCTCGCCCGCCGCATGATCCAGGTGCCGATTGATTCCGGGGTCGCCGCGGCCTGTTGAGCGCAGGACGCGGTTCGCGGCCTATTTCTGGTCTCCGCGCAGTTCCGCCACTTGGAGTTGAAGGCCGGGAATGCTGACAGTTTCCGGAGGCCAGGCCGGGCCGGCGATGAGTTCGATGCGGCTGAACAGCCCGCGTCGCAGCGGTCGGGACAAGGCCGGGCCATCCTTGCGGGAGAACATGCTGCCCCACAGCCCACGCAGGGCCAGCGGTACGACCGGTACGGGGTTGGCATCGAGGATGCGGGTGATGCCGGGGCGGAAGGGGCATAGTTCGCCGTCGGCGGTGAGCTTGCCTTCCGGGAAAAGCCCGACCAACTCGCCGGCCGCCAAGGCCTTTGAAACTTCGGCAAATGCGGCCTCCATCATTGCCGGATCTTCCTTGGCCGGTGCAATGGGAATCGCGCGACCGTGGCGGAAGACAAAGGACAACACCGGCCAGCGGAAGATGCGGTGATCCATCACGAAGCGGATCGGCCGACGGCAGGCGGCGGCAATCACCAGGGCATCGACAAAGCTCACGTGGTTGCAAACGATCACTGCCGGACCGTTTTCGGGGATATGTTCCAGCCCTTCCGTGCGCAGGCGATACACCGTGTGGATCAGCAGCCACACGATGAAGCGCAGCAGGAATTCCGGAACAAGCCGGTAGATGTAGAGCGCGACGACCGCGTTCATCGTGGCGGCCACGCCGAACAACATCGGAATCGTCAATCCGGCGCCGAGCAGGCCACCGGCGGCGAGCGCGCCGCTTACCATGAACAGTGCATTGAGAATGTTGTTGGCGGCGATGATCCGCGCCCGCTGGCCGGCAGCGGAACGGCTCTGCATCATGGCGTAGAGCGGAACGATGAAAAATCCGCCGAAAACGCCCAGCATCGACAGCGCCAGCAGTACCCGAAAGATGCCCGGCTGGGCGAGGACTTGCGCGATGCTCAGCGGGGCGCCTGCCGGCAACACACCTGGTGAGGCGAAGGCAATATCCATCCCGAACAGGGTCAGGCCGATCGAGCCGAGGGGCACGAGGCCGATTTCCACATGTCCGCCGGAGAGCTTTTCACATAGCAGCGAACCGAGTCCGATGCCGATCGTAAAGGTGGCCAGCAGCAGCGTGACCGTGCCTTCCCCGCCGCCCAGCACATCTTTTGCGTAGGCTGGAAACTGGGCCAGAAAGAGCGCGCCGTAGAGCCAGAACCATGAGATACCCATGATTGCCAGAAAAACCGGCCGGTTCTCGCGGGCGAAGCCGATGTTGCGCCAGGTCTCGGTGAGCGGATTCGGATTGATCGTGAGGCCCGGTTCGGGCGCTGGAGCTGGGGGCACGCCGCGGCTGGTCAGATAGCCGGTGACGGCGACCGCAATGCCGCCGCCGGCAATCCACAACTCGCCGTTTTCCGCTCCGGCGAGCAGTCCGCCAACAAGGGTGCCGAGCAGGATCGCGACGAAGGTTCCAGCCTCGACCATGGCGTTGCCGCCGATCAGTTCGTTTTCGTGCAGATGCTGGGGCAGCAGTGCGTACTTCACCGGGCCGAACAGCGTGGAGTGGCAGCCGAGCAGGAACAACGCAGTCAACAACACCGTCAGGCTGTGTAGCAAGAAGCCCGCTAGCGCGATGGCCATGATGGCGATTTCCAGAACCTTGACGAGGCGGGTCAGGCGGGCTTTGTCGTACTTGTCGGCAAGCTGGCCGGCGCTGGCCGAAAACAGGAAAAAAGGCAGGATGAAGATGCCTGCCGCCAAGTTGGCGAGAAGTTCCAGGGCGATGGTCGTCCAACTTGCCGCCTTGAACGTGAGCAGTACAACCAGCGCGTTCTTGAACAGATTGTCGTTGAAGGCGCCAAGGAACTGGGTCAGGAAAAAGGGGCGGAAACGCCGTTCGCGGAGAAGGTGAAACTGGGAACTCATGCGTTTTTCCGGTCGAAGAAGGAGCGCGTCTCGAAGACGCCGGAAGCGAAGCGGCAATTGCCCGAACCCAACGGGTGTGTGAGAACGGAATCGCACCGTAGCGGATTGTGCTTGCGGATGGTTTTATGCACTGGAATAGCCTCGGCGTCGAGGATTTCCGTGCGGAGCGACCGCAGGTGTGGATGGAGTCGGTTCGCCGATCTGAGGGCGTCGTGGGTGTCGAGATCGAACGGATGCGGCGGGGATTCGGCGAGGTTCAGTGGCCTTGGGAGGTGCAGGCAGCCACCGTCGACGAAGAGGGTGGCACGCTGGCGGTCGGTCGGGCGGCGGTGACGTGTCATTCCGATCCGTCCGCCGTGGCGTTGTGCCGGAAGCCGAATGCTGCCAGCAGTCCGAGGAGAATGCCTCCGAGGTGGGCGGGCCAGGCGATGACGATGCCTTCCGGAAGCAGGGCCGAAGGGCTGCCCGTGGTGGCGTCGAAGGCCAGTTTGCCCAGATAGGCGACGGCCAGCAGTCGTCCGACGGTGCCGCCTTCGATGGCCGCGCCGACCACCAGCAGCGCGACCAATCCGGAGAGTCCGCGGTAGCGTTCCAGCGACGGCGCGGCAAAATAAAGAAAGACCGACAACAGGGGTGCAGCGATCGGCAGCAGCGCCAGCCAGCGGCGGATCGTGTGCCCGGCGACGATCGCCACGCCGGTCAGGGCGGCCAGATTGCCAACGAGATGAAGCGCCGACCAGTGACAGAACTGGCCGCTCCACAGCCGCCATAATTCGCCGTGGGCGAGGGCGGCGCGGTCGTATTCGACGCCGTCGCCCGGCAGCAGGTTGGACACGAGGACAAGCCCGGCCGTGATGGCCAGAAGCACGTTTCGTTCAGTGCGCACGGCGAAGTCGCCACACTGCGGCCAGCCCGATCAGCGCCAATCCGGCGAGGCCGCTGTCGCCACCGCCACGACCTTCATAACCGCGCTTTTCGGTGACGTGGGCGACTTTTTCTTCCTTGACCCGGACCTTGAAGTTCTCGAGTTCCCGGTCGAGTTGGGGAATCAGTTGGTCTACCGCCTGATTGAAACCTTCGCTGCGGGCGGCGCGGGAGGCTTCGGAGAACTTCACGATCGGCGAGCTGCCCTTGATCTGGCTGGTGCCGGGCGCACGGAACAACAGTTGGCGGCTGGAGACGTCGAACACGGAAGCGTCGACGAGGGTATTCACGTCGTACTGGTCGCCATTCACGAGGTAGGCGCCGATGATGGTCCAGTAGAGCAGGGATAGCCGGTTGCTGTCGTTGAATTGGACCTGATCGTAGGAAAGCAGGGCCACCACGTCGACGTTGAACATACGAGCTGCCTGTTGGAGGTTGTCGAAGCCGCCGTGGGGACGCAAGTAAGTGGTGGGGATGATTTCGATGGCTGAAATGTAGGGGCGGTTGGCGAAGGCGGCTTTGACTCGGTTGAGAAGCTGGTTGCGGTCGGCTTCGGTGAGATCGCCAAAGCGTTCGCCTGGAACGAAAGCGATGCCGACCCTGAGTGGAAGGCGCAGTTCCGGCGTGCCGGGTTTGAGCGTGGGCGCCTCACCCTTCGGATAGAGATATTCGACTACGGTGCCGCGCTGGGCCTTGCTGCCCTGCTCAAACCAGGATGCGCAGCCGGTAAGCGCCAAGCTTGCGCATAGCGTGGCGAGGATGGTTTTCATCTTCATGGCGGACTCCTTTGTCGGAAAGGGCTCAGGCCTTTTCGGCCCAGGTCTTGAGGGTGACGTAGTCGATTTTGCCGGTGCCAAGCAGCGGCAGCGCATCGACCGCGATGATCCGGCGCGGCACGGCGATTTCCGGCCAGCCGCCGTCGCGGGCGGCAGCTTGCAGTTTTTCGCGGCTGAGGGATCGATCGGTGGTGAACAGCAGGATCGTCTCGCCGCGGGTCGGGTCTGGCTGGGTCGACGCGGCGTGGTTTGCGGACGATGCGGCGAGAGCGAGCTTTTCGACGGCTTCCAGCGAGACCATTTCGCCGGCCACCTTGGCGAAGCGCTTGACCCGCCCGACGATCTTCACGAAACCGTCGTCGTCCAGTTCGACCACGTCGCCGGTTTCGTACCAGCCTTCGCCGACCGAGGAGGTGGGTGTTTGCAGTACGCCGGGTTTCTCGAAACGCAGGTAGCCGGACATCAGATTGGGGCCTTTGACATGAAGCATGCCGCCCGTCGGAATGCCGGGCACCGCGACCAACTGGTGCTGCAGGCCGGGCAGAAACTGGCCGACCGTGCCGCTGCGGAAGGCCATCGGCGTATTGACCGCGAGCACCGGCGCGGTTTCTGTGGCGCCATACCCTTCGAAAATGCGAATGCCGAACTTTTCGAACCAGATGTCGCGCACCGTCGTGGCCAGCTTTTCGGCGCCCGCGATGACGTAGCGCAGGCGATAGAAATCGTAGGGATGAGCGAATTTGGCGTAATTGCCGAGAAAAGTACTGGTGCCGAGCAATACCGTGCAGTTGCGGTCGTAGGCAAGCTCGGGAATCACGCGGTAGTGCAGCGGCGAAGGGTAGAGGAAGACTTTGGCACCCGTGAGCACCGGCAGCAGGCCTCCGGCCGTGAGGCCAAAGGAATGGAACAACGGCAATGCGTTGAGGATCTTGTCGTTGATGGAAAAATCAACCACGGCGCGGATTTGCGCGATGTTGGCGAGCAGAGCGCGGTGCGACAGTACGACGCCCTTCGGCTTGCCCTCGGAGCCGGAGGTGAATAGAACGACCGCGGCGTCTTCGGGAGAGCCGGCCGGCAGTGCGGTGTGCGGGAAGGGCAGCGCCCACAGCATCAGCCATAGTTTGTCGGCGAGGGTGAGCGCTTCGCGCAGATCTTCCAGATAGAGCAGACGCACGCCCTGCAGCGCGGCCAGTTTGTCGCCGAGCTTGGCTTGTTCGACGAAGGCACGGGAGGTGAGGATGGTGCGGATTTGAGCCGCGGTGCACGCGGCCTGCATGCCATCCACGCCGGCGGTGTAATTGAGCATCGCGGCGACGCGGCGGTGAGCCGACAGCCCGAAGATAAGGCCCAGTGTGGGGGCGAGGTTAGGCAGCAGCAACCCAATCCGCTCGCCTGGAGCGCTGTGCCGGGCGGTCAGGCGTCCGAGCGTCAAGGCCATTTTGATCAGATCGCGGTAGCTGTATTCGATCTGCTTGAGATCTTCCACCAACGCGTGACGGTGACCCTGGATGTCGGCTGCGTCGAGAAGCGCTGCAAAAAGGGTCTGAGTTGGACGCGTCGCGAAAATCATGTCCTGCATGAGCCGACGCATCGCCTCGCCGGCTTTACGGCGACGCTGGCGGGCGGTAGGCGCCACCGGCATCGGGATATGTGTGGTGGGGCGCAAAAAAAGGCTGATTTGCGGAAACAAGCGCTTCGGCACATGTGCGGCGAGGCGCGAAAAGTAACTGCGTGCCGCGCCGTCTATACGCACCGGCAGGAGGGTCGCGCCAGTCTTGGCCGCGACGAAGGCCGGGCCGTCATAGGTTTTCATCAGGCTACCGGTGGTCGTGATGCGCCCTTCCGGGAAGATCACCACCGGTCTTCCATCTTCTATAAGACGGATGACCTTCTTCATTGCCATGGGACTGGTCGGATCGACCGCGAGGTAATCCACCAGCGTGAGCACCAGACGGAACAGCGGATTGCGCACTACCCCGGTGTGCACCACAAACACCGGATCGAGGGGCAGGAAGAGTCCGAGCAGAAGGCCATCGAGAAAGGATTCGTGGTTGGCTACGATGAGAAGCCGTTTGCATTCGTCAGGCAGAGCGCCATTCACGCGGACGCGGAACAGCAACTCGGCAATGTGGCGCAAGAGGCCTTTGATCAGGTTTCGCATGAGGTGGGCAGAGTGAGTCAGGGCTGTTCAGAGAAAGGTGTCGAGGTAGCTTGTCACCTTGCCGAAGATGTCTTGAAGAAAGGCCTTGTTTACACGGAAATAAATCTCCTTGCCCTCCCGCTCGGCGAGCAGTGCGCCCGCTTCGCGCAGGACTTTGAGGTGGTGGGAAACCGTCGAGCGCGCGAGGGTTGATACCTCGGCGATCTGCCCAACATTGAGTCGCTCACCCGGCTCGAAGCTCAGCAGGATGCGCTGTCGGTGCTCGTCGCCGAGCGCCGCAAAAACCGCGGAAATATCGCGCCATGGTTCCGGAATAGCCCGGGAGTAATTCTTATTCATATCGATGATGATCGATATGTTTATCGGGGCTGTCAATAGCAATGATCATGATTTGACCGGTCCGGTGCCGCCGGCTCCTTGTGCTACGCCGCGGAAGCAATTGACTTGCCTGCGGTAAACCCCTAATATCCGCACGTTTTTGTACGGCGGACGGCGCAACACCCGAAGTGCCACGCAGAGAGCCATGTTTAAAGCGGTATTCCTGCAGGTAGGCGCTACAATTCTGGCGGCATTGATCGCTGGGCTAATTACAGGGGCGCGCGGTGCGTTGTCGGCGGCGTTGGGAGGCGCAGCCTGTGTTCTTCCCAATTTGTTGTTCGCCTTACGCCTGAGCGCTGTTTCCAAGCGTCCGGCTGCGTCGTACCCGCTTGCGTTTTTTGTTGGCGAGTTCCTCAAGATCGCGTCAACCGTAGGATTGTTGGCGACCGTTCAGTTCGTGTATCCAGACGTCCATTGGTTGGCGTTGTTTATCGGGCTGGTCGTGGCGCTAAAGGCGAATTTATTTGCATTTTTGGTGAAGAGCTGACCATGAGTACAGGCCACGAAGCGCACGCCCCGACCGCGGGGGAATACATTGTCCACCACCTGACCCACTTCAATTCGACCGGTCACGCCCAAAGCGCGATCATCGACTGGAGCGTCTGGAATCTGGATACTCTCTTTTTCTCTATTGGTCTCGGCATCGTTACGCTGCTGATTCTGATCAAGGCAGCAAATAAGGCCACCTCCGGCGTTCCCGGGCGTTTTCAGGCTGCGATAGAAATTCTCGTCGAAATGGTTGCGGACCAAGCCAAAGGTATTGTCCATAGCGCCGAATCCCGGAAGTTTGTCGCCCCTGTCGCCCTGACAGTGTTCTTCTGGATTTTCCTGATGAACTCCATGGACTTCCTGCCGGTTGATCTGCTTCCCAAAATCTGGGCATTGATTTCCGGTAACGAGCACGCCTATCTACGGGTTGTTCCGACCGCCGACCTCAATGGCACGCTTGGCATGTCGATTGGCGTCTTGTTGATCTGCATTTACTACAACATCAAAATCAAGGGTGTCGGAGGCTGGATTCATGAGCTTTTCACGGCTCCCTTCGGTTCCCATCCCCTTCTGTATCCGATCAACTTCCTGATGCAGATGATCGAATTCCTCGCAAAAACCGTGTCCCACGGCATGCGACTGTTCGGGAACATGTACGCTGGCGAACTGGTGTTCATGCTGATCGCACTGATGGGCGGTACCGCCACTGTCTTTGGCTTCCTCGGGCACATTGTTGCCGGCTCCATCTGGGCTGTCTTCCACATTCTGATTGTTGCGCTGCAAGCATTCATCTTCATGATGCTGACCCTGGTGTATATCGGTCAGGCGCACGAAAGCCACTAAGTTTCAAAGTTTAAGCAGTCGTTTCGGTTTCAATTAAATCATCTCAACTAAAGGAGTCGTCATGGAACACGTTCTTGGTTTTGTTGCTCTGGCCGCCGGTCTGATCATCGGTCTGGGTGCTATTGGTGCCTGTATCGGTATCGGCATCATGGGTAGCAAGTACCTCGAAGCATCTGCTCGCCAGCCCGAACTGATGAACGCCCTGCAGACCAAGATGTTCCTGCTGGCCGGTCTGATCGACGCTG
>ERZ650311.61-NODE-61-length-66160-cov-73.957749_pt1 | contig 66160 bp, 104 predicted proteins | sample MGYA00376247_ERZ650311 | MGnify/ENA primary metagenome ERZ650311 (study PRJEB26733, sample SAMN07839324) | wastewater metagenome | biome: small river; feature: stream; material: water | place: USA: North Carolina | collected 2016-07-28 ... | reverse complement strand
CGCAAAGGCCGACTGCCGCGGACGAGGCCGCCATGTCCGAAGCCCGCGAGCACGTTCGGCGGGTGGCGGACCACTACCAGACGAACGGCATCGGCACCAAGTGCTAACCGGGGGCGTGGCGTGCGTCGACCAGGGTTGCCCGAGCGGATGTCGCTCACCACCGCCGCCGAGCTGGCGGGGGTGAGCCGGTTCTACCTGCGGCGGCGGGTGAAGATGGGCGACCTCCGGGCGGCCCGCAACCCCATCAACCACCACTGGGTCGTCACCCGCGAGTCGCTCGTCCAGTGGATGCGGAAGCACGGCTACCCGGACGAGCTGTGGCTCCCGTCGTTCCAGCCGCCCGGCGGCCGCCTCCTGGTCGTCGCCCCCGCCCCGGACCTGCCCCTGTCCCGGCTCTCGGGGTGCGACCCAACCCGGGTCAACTCGGTCTTGCAGCTCGGCGTCTACCTGGGTACGGAGCCGACGTGGTGCGTGCTGGTCGACTTCCAGGGGGTCGGCCGCACCGCGGCCCTGGAACTGGCGGCCGAGTTCAAGCGGATGGGCGACCGGCCGCTGCTGGTCGCCGCGGCGAACGCCGACGAGGCGTGCCAGCGGCACAAGTCGGCCGAGCTGTTCGACCTCGTGTTCACCCGGCCGCTGAACCTGGGCCGGCTGGTGAAGGGCCTCAACACGCTTCGCCGCAGCGTCGCGGCGAACGCCCCGCGGGTGGCCGGACTCAAGGGGCGGTTCCGCAAGGCCGGCGGTCGGAGGTAGTTCGCATGGCGACGGACGGACAGGGCGGCGGCGACAACTCGACGGGCGACTGGGTCGACGGCGTGCCGGCGGTGGCCGCGCCGAACCCGATGGCCCCGACGGTGGCCGAGCCGGAGGTTACGGACGCCCGGCACGAGGCGGCTATGGAGGCGGACCGGGCCGCGTTCGAGCTGCTGCGGCAGTCGCTCGGGATGACCGCCGAGGACGGGTTCGAGGCGGTGGTGCTGCGGGCCGCCGAGGTCGTCTCGGCCCGCACGTCGGCGGCCGAGGCGGCGGCCGAGCTGGGCAGGTGCCGGGAGTCGCTGAAGCTGGCCGAGGACGCCCGCCGGGAGGCCGACGACCGGCTGTCCCGGTCGGCCGGGTGGATGCGGGACATGGCCGGGTCGCCCAAGTTCCTGCAGGACGTCAACTCCCAGTGCTACGGGCGGAACCCGAACGCCAAGACGGCGACGCACTACGTCACGGTCCAGGCGGGCGACGCCGACGCCTGCCTGCGGTGGAGTGGGTCGCTCGTGCAGCTCGGGGCGACGCTCGGGGTAGACTTGACGCCGCCCGAGAAGCCGGCATAATCGTGGACGCCCGGCTCGTTGCCGGGAAACGGTTGGCACGGGCGGCCCCGGGAGCAACGGCCCGGGGCCGCTTCGTTTGGCGGGGTTGACGCCGGTCGACGCGGCGGTATAGTGCGTGGGCCGGACTCGTGGTCCGGTAGTTTGAGGTCGGGCCGGCGGCCGCGGGCACAACCCCGCGGCCGCCTGTCTTTGTGGGCTTGATTCCGGTCGACGCGACGCTATGATTTCCGTCGCCCCGGTGCGTTGCCGGGGCACGATAGGCGCGGGGGCGGGTGGTGGTCGGCCGCGGCCCGTCCCCGCGTCTCGAAATGTGGTTGACGGACCGGCAGGCGTGGGCTAACCTTCCATCTCACGCGGCCGTCACGTCTGCCGCGCGGTGCTCTTGGTGTGCGGGTTCGGGGGAGCGTCCCAAGCGCTCCCCCGAATTCGTTTACCGGGGCGAAATCCCCGCCTGCTGCTGTGCCCGCCGGGCCTCGTTCGCCGCCTTTGTCCGCGCCTGGGCGTCCAGGTACATCGCGTACAGCCGCAGGTCCTCGGGCGCGACCCGCCCCTCCCGCACCGCGTCGGCGTTCAGGTACACCCCCTGCTGCCGGCGGACGCCCGGGTGCCCGGTCAGCAGCCGCTCCAGCATCCGCTGCATGTCGGCGTCCCGCTGCACGGCCACGTCGACGTCGCCCACGTTCACCCCGGTCGTCACGTTTATGCCGCGGAGCCAGAGAGGCTTCCGCTCGTCGACGACCCGGTCGACCGTCGACCCGACGCGGGAGAGCGGGCTGGCGTTGAGGAGTTGGGTCAGCCACCGGCCGACCTGCTCGTTCCCGCCGGCCGCCGCCTGCAGGGTCGGGCTGGGCCGCAGCTCGTGGAGCGGGCGGCCGCTCATCAGCTGCACCCCGAACACCTGCTCGGCCGGGACGCGGATTTGCGGCACCGTCATCCCGAGCAGCGACTGCCCGGCCCGCTGGACGTCGCCGTGCAGCAGGTTGCCGATGGTCTTGACCGCCTCGTCCTCGACCGGGAGGCCGAAGCTGCGGATGTACCGCTGCGTGCCGTCGCCCCCGCCGGGGACGGGGATCGCGGCCCCCTCGGCGACGTAGGCCGGGGTGTACTCGCCGGGGGTGCGGCCGCGGGTCACGACCCGGGTGGTGCCGGCGAGCTTGGCCGGGTTGGTGGCGAGGTCCTCCAGGATGGGCGGCAGATTACGGCGAGTGTAGCTGTACCAGGGCACGACCCGCTTCATCGCCTGCCGCTCGAAGTTCGTCAGGTCCGTGTAGTCGAGCTGGTACTTCTTCACTTCGAGCGCGGCCGCCGCCGGGTTGTACCCCTTCCGCCGCAGGGCGAGGTAGTGCGACACCCGGGTCCAGTCGTCGACCGACTGGCCGGCGGCCCGCATCTGCTTGACCCAGGTGAACACGTCCTCGTCCCGGCCGACCCCCTGCACGTTCAGCGGGTTGGCCTCGGCCAGCGACTTCGGGACGAACCCCTTGAGCCAGTCCTGGGCGTCGCCCGCCAGCCCCTTGCCCGAGTTGCGGGGCAGGTTGGGCCGTCGCAGGATTTGCTCGCCGCCGGTGCCGACCACGTCGCTCAGCTGGCTCGGCCGCGGGGTGTACGCCACCCCGTTCCCGATCAGCTCCTCGTACAGCTCGGCCGTCGGGTTCGCGCCCCGCATCCCGGGCAGCGGGGCGGCGAGGCCCTCCCCGCGGACGACCTTGTACCCGTCGGCGAGCGCGCCCATGTCCAGGGCGTCGTTCCGCCACATGTTGAACAGCCCGGTCGCCGCGTTCCGGGTGTGGAAGGCGACGAACGGGGCGGTCAGGTGCGTCTTGAACAGCTGGCCGAAGGCGTCCCAGGCGGCGAGCACCGGCTTCAGCTCGGCCGGGTTCTCCCAGGCTTGGTTCAGCCGCCGCAGGTCGGACGCGATCTCGGCCGGGACGCCGTACCGGGCGACGTCGTTGGGGCCGATGCCGAGCCGCTCGCCGACCTTCTGCAGCGCGATGCTCGCCCCGTTGGCGTCGCGGCCGGTCAGGGCGGCCGACCCGAGCACCCGGTCGAGCGGCACGTCGCCCGCCTCGGTGCCGAGCGGGCGGGAGAACCGGCCGACCGCCTCGTAGAAGGTCTCGGCGGCGGCCCGGCTCGCCGACGTGCGGTTGATGGCGGCCAGCATGTCGGCCGGCAGGTCGTCCGAGAAGTACCCGCGGCCCGTCTTGGCGTAGTCGTCCGGGAGCGTCTTGAGGAACTTGGCGAGCGCCTCGGACTTTGCGTGCAACTCCTTCGTGACGGTGACGCCGCGGGCCGCGATGTCGGCCCGGATCGCCGCCCCGATCTGCAGCTCGGTCATGGGCGACGACCGGCCGCTCATCATGGGGTCGCGGACGAACGAGTTGATCTGGTCCGTCCCGCCGGGCAGGTCCTTGAACAAGTCGAGGCGGGCGTTCATGGAGGCGTTGCGGGCGCTGTACTCCTTCGCCGACCGGGCGACGTAGCTGAACACCGACTCGCCCGGCCGCCGCGGCAGGACGTCCTTCTGGCGGGTCATGTACTGGATGGAGGCGTCGACCAGATCGGGGATGTCCACGCCCAGGTCGCGGGCCGGCGTGGCGAGCGCGCGGGTGATCTGGCCGGTCCGGTCGCCGGCGGCCTGGAGGGCGCGGACGCCGGCCGGGCCGAACGCGGCATCGCCGGCGGCCAGCAGCGCGGGGTCGGCGGCGGCCTGCTCGGCGGCCGCCCGGCCGAGCCGCATGGCGGTGCGGACCTCGGCCGGCGTCTTGCCGGCCAGGAGCGGGTCCAGCTCGTTCAGGGTCCGGGCGTACTGGGCCATCCCCTCGGCCCGCAGCGCCTGCTCGCGTGGCGTCGTGACCTGCTCGGCCAGGGCCTGCATCCGCGGGTCGTACATCCCCTTGACGTCGGTGTCGAACAGCTGGCGGGCCGCCCGCCGCGGGGAGAACCCGGTCAGGTACTCGCTCGTCGCGTCGACCGCCCGGACCGGGGCGCTGACGGCGGCCGGGAGGCCGCGGGCGATCGCGTTGGCGAGCGGGCCTTCGGTGAGGATCGGCGTCTTGCCCAGGAACGGTATGCCGACCCCGAGCGCGCCGGCCAGCGGGGTCGCCCGCTCCGGGTTGTCGGCCGCGGTGCCGGCGGCGTCGACGAGGAACCGGGGCTGGATCGTGACCCCCTCGGCGCGGGCCATGTCCTCGACCGCCCGCGACATGAGCGGGGCGTCGGGCGTCCCGTACCCGAGCCGGGCGGACATGGTCGGCAGGTCGACGCCGGCGTTCGCCGCCGCGGCCGCCACGTCCGACTCCCGGGCCGCGAACCCGGCCAGCCGCTGGGCGGTGCCCGTGCGGCCGAGGCCGGCGGCCCGCCGCGCGACGTCCCCGGCCCGGGTCAGTGTGCCGAACCCGAGGTACGTGGCCGGGTCGAGGGCGATCTCGGCCGCCACCCCGGCGGCGTCGCCCCAGCCGAACGAGTTCGGGTCGTCGTCCGGCCGGAGCACGCCGGCGTTCTCCAGCAGCTGGCGGCCGTACACCGCGTCCCGCTCGTCGGTGATCCCGAGCGTGTCGGACAGCGGCAGCACCGACAGCAACTCCCGCGGCGCGCCGCCGAGCAGCCCGCGGACGGCCCGCCCGCCGAACGTCTTGTCGAGCAGCTTGCCGACGTACCCCAGCCCGCCGACCGCGTCCTCGGCGAGCGTGGACAGGGTGGCGTCCGCCTCGGCCGGGTCGACGGCGGGCAGGCCCCGCCGGCGGCGGACGCCGGGCACGCCGTAAAACGAGTCGGCCCCCGGCATCGCCTGGGGGCCGTAGAGCGGGTCGCCGTAGAGTCGGCTCATGGGTGGCTCACATCGCCTGGGGTGGCATCATCCCGAACTGCATCAGCGCGGCCAGGAGCGGGTTCGTCGGGGGCGGGCCGCCGGCGTACCCGGGCGGGGCGGCCCCGCGGCCCGCCTCGGCCATCGCCATCGGGTCGCCGCCCTGGGCGAGCAGCTGGGCCAGGAGCATCGGGTCGAGGCCGGGCATCATCTGCATGGCGGCCGACGGGTCGACGGTTGTCGCGTCGTACCCGTTGTTCGGCGGCATCGGCATCATGCCCCCGCCCGGGGGCATCGGCATCCCGGGCGGCATCATGGGCATCCCGCCCGGGGGCATCATCGGGTACATGGCGGTCCTCAGAAGCGCCCGGCCGAGGCCCCGGCGAGCGTGCCGAGCGCGGCGTAGGGCGCGGTGAAGTTGGGCGCGCGGCCGGCGTCGAGCGCCCGGCGGACGGCGGCGTCCCCGCCGGCGAACCGCACCAGGGCCTGGGCGAGCGGGGACGCCTCGGCGGCGACCGTGGCCGGCTGGTAGGCCCCGGCGAACGTGCCGACCCCGAACGCCCCTGGGTCGATGATCTGGGGGCGGCCGCCGACCATGCCCACGTTGCCCGGGTGGGCGTCCCAGAACTCCAGCCCGGCCTTGCCCGCGGCGGCGCGGGCGGCGTCCATCGGGGACCGCAGGGTGGCCGGGTCGCGGCGGGTCCAGTACGCGGTGTCGCCGACCTGCTCGGCGAACGGCACCCGCTCGACCCGGTAGCCGTCGCGGGCGGCCCGGCCGCCGGGGGCGTCGAGCACCCGGGTCGCCTGCAGGACCGCGTCGTCGACCGGGCGGCCCGCCGCCCCGACCGAGGTCGGGCCGACCCGGAGCACGTCGCCGGCCGGGGTGCGGAACGCCATCCCCTCCGCGCCGGCGGCCAGGAACCGGGAGTCGGGCGGAATCTCGGACAGCACCCGGGCGGCGGCCGGGGAGCTGAGCAGCCGGTCGGCCTGCAGGGCGGCGGTGTTCGGCGCGGCGGCGTAGGCGGCCGAGTCGAACGGCGACGGGCTGCTCAGCCCCCGCAGCTCGAACGTCTCGTCGAGCGCGTTCGCCGGCGTGGTGCCGGTCACCGTCGGCCGGACCCCGGTCCCGGCCTCGACCATGTTGAGCACGTCGTCGGCCTTCGTCGCGTACCGCGGCCCCACGACCGCCGCCGCCCGCCCGGCGGCCCGGCCGAGCGCGGTCCCCAACCCGGCCCCGAGGAACGTCAGCGGGTCGGTGGCGACCTCGGCCCCGAACCCGGCCAGCCCGTCGAGCCACGAGTTGCCGGTCGCCATGCCGGCCTGCCCGAGCAGGTCGCGGCCGCTGACCGCGCGGGTTGGGTCGGTTATGCCGAGGCTGTCGCTGAACGGCAGGGCGGCCAGCCCCTCGTCCATACGACCGGCAAGGACGCCCCGGACGGCACGACCGGGCTTCGCCAAGCTGTCGCCGACGTACCCGAGGGCGTCGAGGAGGGCGGACATGGGGTCTCCTAAGCGCTGGCAGGCCAGTGGCGGGGCGATCTCCGGCCCGGACGGCTACTGACGCCGACCCTGGGCCTCGATCAGCAGGCGAAGCAATTCGGACATCGCCGGCATTCGCGGCTTCGCCCGCTCGTAGGCCCCGCGGTCGCCGGTCCCGATCAGGTTGTTCCACCCGGACGGGAGCGAGCTGCGGTCCCACGGCACCACCCGGCCGTCCGGCAGCTGGATCGCGTTCGCGCCGACCGCCTCGGCCGGGTCCGGGTACTGGCCGATCAGCGACCCCGCCGCCGACATCGCCAGCCCGCCCAGGCCCTCGCTCTGGCGGATGAACTTGATCCCCGTGTTGTCGCTCGGCGGCAGGTCGAGGGCGTACTCCAGCTGGCGGTTGGTCCCGACCCGCTGGGCGAGCTGGTCGACGAGGCCGAGCGGATCGCCGTTGACCTCGCCGGCCCGCATCCGCTCGACGAGCATCGCCTTCGACTCGGGCGACAGGTTCGCCCCCGCGTACAGGTCGATCGCCCGGTCGAGGCCGCCGCCGCCCTCCCGGAACGCCTGCTGCATCTGCGGCAGGAGGGCCGCCAGCTGCCGCAGGGGGTCGCCCGCGCCGGGCGGGCCGCCGCCGGAGGGGGTCGGCGTCGCGGCCGCCTGGGCGGCCGGCGCGGGCGACGGCTGCGGGGCACCGAGCCGGCTGCCCTCGGCGAGCAGACCGCGGATGGACAGCAGGGACGCCGGGGCGTCGCCCGACCCGGCCCGCAGAACCTCGGCCGCCGTCCGCGCCTGCTGCTCGGCCCCGGCCATCCGCTCCTGCGCCCCGAGCTGGGCCGCCTGCCGGTCGGCCTGGGCCTGCCGGTCGAGCCGCCCCTCGGACGCCTGCTGCGCGAGCTGGTCGCGGCCGAGCTGCCGCTGCGTCTGCGCGTTCACCGCGTCCATCGCGTCCCGGGCGACGCCGGCCCGGAACCCGGCGGCGGCCCCGGCGTTCCGCGGGTTCAGCTCCCAGCTCCCGGCCATCGACCCGCCGAGGTCCTGGCGGGCCTGCTCGAACGCCCGCCGGTCGGTCCACCGCTGCAGGTCGGCGTCGGTGAAGTCGGCCGCGTTCCGGGCCTCGCGGACGACGCCGCCGGCGTCCCGGTAGGCGACCTGCGGGCCGAAGTAGTGCTCGACCGCGCGGTCGCCGCCCAGGCCCCAGCGGTCGGCGGCCGACCGCGGCGGGGCGGCGGGCGGCTGCGCCGGGGCGGCGGCCGGGGCCGGCTGCGTCATCCGCTCCACCAGGGCCGGCGGCGGGGCCGGGTCGGCAACCGCCCGCGGGGCGACGGCGAGCTGCTCCGGCGCGGGCGGCGCGGGGACCGGCGGCAGGCCGGTCCGGTCCGCCATGCCGGGGCCGCCCCGCGCGAAGTGCCGCTCGGCCGGGCCGCCGGGCATGTAGTCGGTGGGGAGGAACGACGGCTGCGGCCCCGGGTTCCGCCGGAGCCACGCCTGCAGCTCGGCCTCGGACATCTCGGGCGTCGCCCACGGTGCTGCCACGGTCGGACCTCCGGTTAGCCGGCGAACCCGGCGAGGGCGGCGAGCAGCGCGTTGCGGCCCTGCTGGGCCGTCTGCCGCCGCTGGATGTCGAGGGCGTTCTCCTGGTTCCACAGCTGCCCGCGGAGGCCCTCGCTGGCGGTCTGCTGGCGGGCGTTGGCCCCGGCCGCGTCGAACCGGATTTGTCGCTCGGCGTCGGCGTCGGCGGCCATCCGGCCCGACGCGAACCGCTGGTCGAGGGCGGCCGCCAGCGGGGACCGGGAGGACATGCCGCGGGCCGCCCCCTGCTCGCGGGCGAGCCGCTGCTGGGTGGCCGTCTCCTCGGCGTTCCGGGCGCGGGCCGCGTTCACCTGCTCGTCGACCTGCTGGGGCGAGTACACCCCGCCGACGGTCACCCCGGGGGTCGGGGTGTTCTGCCCGCCGACCCGCTCCGCGTCGCCCCCGCCGGCGAGCGCGGTCTGGAACATCGGGAGGACCGAGTTGAAGCGGTCGCGGGCGAACTCGACCGGGGCCATGCTCGCCCGGAAGCTCAGGTCCTGGCCCCGCTGGGCGGTCTGCGCCTGCAGCTCGTTGCCGCGGTTGGCGGCGTCGTACTGCAGCCGGTTACCCTCCCGCGCAGTGTCGGCCCCGAGCTGGGCGGTGAACCGGGTGGTGTCCGACTGCAGCCGGTTCCCGGCGTCGGCCACGTCGGCGTTCCGCATGGCCGCGTCGAAGTTCCAGCGGTCGGCCTGGGCGGCGTTGTCCAGCCCGCGGCTCTGGGTCTGGAAGGTGAGGTCCTGGCCGCGGCGGACGGTGTCGGCGTCGGTGCCGATCCGGTAGCGGTCGGTGTCCGCCCCCATCTGGGCGAGCAGCCGGTCGCCGGCCAGCTGCCGCTCCTGCTGGCCACGCTGCGCGTCGAGCTGGAGCCGGAGGTTCTCGCCGTCGCTCTGCAGCCGCTGCTGCGCGAGCGCGAAGTCGGGGTCGATCGAGTACGAGGCGATCCCGCCGGCCCCGGACCCGTAGGCGGTGCCCCGCACGCCGGGGCCGAAGAACGTGCTCGGTGCCCAACTCATCGCGATGGCCTCCCAGGGTGCCCGCAGTATGGCCCGCCGCCGGAGGCGGCGCAAACCGGCGGCCCGGCGTCGCCCGGCACCGGCCGCCTCAGTCGCCGCTACGCGAACCCGGCCGACTCGGCTTCGGCGACAACGGCGGCGGCGACCGCCGAGTCGGAGGAGAACTTCTGTGTCTTCATGGCCCAGTACGGCAGGCCGCCGAAGCACAGGGCCATTCGCTCGGCCGCCGGCCACGCCGCGAGGTCCGGGGTGGTGGCGGCGTCGAAGAAAGTGAACCCGTTCTGACCGTAGTAAACGTAGCCGAAGTAGCCGATCGCGGGCACGAAGGCGTCCAGGGCCGCCTTTTCGCGGCCGCGAAGGATGGATGGGTAGTCGACGTCGTAGGTGATGCCGCTCAGGGTGACGGTTCGGCGTTCGCTGCCGGCCGCCGGCGGCTCGCCGGCCCCGCCGGAGTGCGTAACCGGCCCACTGTTCGGCGACGACCGCTCGGTGTAGGCCCCAATGATCGGCTCGGGCAGGCCCGGCTCGGGCGGGGTCCTGCTGATGTAGTTGAGTTGGGTGGCCCCAGACCAGCCGCCGTCTCCGACCTCGGCAAAGTTAACGGCGTCGACCGCTACACACAGCAGCCCCTCGCCGTCCCACCGCTCGGGCGGGGCGGACCAGTACCCGCCGTCGGGGTCGTTCCAGACGTCTCCGGGGGTGACGCTGCGGGGCAGGTATGGCGACTTCGCGTCCCCGAGCGTGTTCGACACGATGACCTCGACGTCGCCGTCGACCTGCGACGCGACCTCGGCGGCGATAGCGTCCGCGTCGACGCCGCCGGTCGGCACGAACGCTATCGACACGATCCCGTTCTCGTCGGAGGTCGCCTGCCAGTCGCCGTACTGGGGGTAAATGAACACGCAAATCTGCCGGCCACGCCGCGGCAGGGTGCCGCGGAACGCCCAGTGGCCGACCGGCGTGACCCGGCCCGACCCCGCCCGCGACCCGAGGCTCGACGTGTCGCCGTCCGAGAACATGTGGCAGTAGGAGAATCGCGTCCCGACGTAGGTCGAAAGGGCACCGTTCCGAACGGTGACGGCCGTGCGAGGCGGGGCCGACTCGACGAATGGCCCGCCGGCAACGCCGGGCGTGCGGTAGTCCGGCCGCGGCGGCTGGTGGCCGGCGTCGTAGTGGCGGGCCGGCGGCAGCTTCATGATGCGGCCCATGTCAGGCGTCCTCCTCGGCCCAAACCGGCGGGTACAGGTAGACCGTGATGCCAAGCCGCCCGCCCGCCGAGAAGTAGTAGCACTGCCCCTGCAGCTCGGTGCCGGCCGGAATAACCTCCTCGTCGTCGAGCATTGGCGCGGACGCCGGTAGGCGGCCCCACCGCGGGGACGTGTTCGGGTCGCTGAGCCATAGGTCGACGACGTAGTCTTGGCCGGACCCGGACCGAACAATTACCGTCGCCGAGAACGGCATGGCCGGCGGGTTGGCTGCTGGCGCGCCCTCGTCAGTACCGCCGCTGGTGTCCAGGTCGGGGAACGGGTTGCCCCCGCCGCCGGTGCCGGGCGGGGGCGGTGGCACGGTCGGCGGCGACCCCGGCGCGTAGGGCGGTGGCGGCGGGTACGGCGGCGGGAGCGAGCCGCCGACCGGCCCGGCCGGGGTGTACGGGGGCGGGACGATCGGCGGCGACCCGGGCACCAGGGGCGGCAGGGCGACGCTCGGGATGGTGACCGGGTTGTACGACCCGGGCACCGGGTTGATGACGTACTGCGTCCCGCCCATCACGTACTGAACCCCGGGCGGCGGCTGGCCGAGGTCCGGCATCTCGAACGTGATCGGGGCCTCGACCCCGTTGGACCCGACCTTGAGCGGGCCGGCGGTCCCCTCGGTCGACACCGTGTGCAGGATGGCGAACAGCTCGTCGGCCAGGGCCTGAGTGCCGACCTTGTCCCAGTCGGTCCGCTTCAGCCGCTCCTCGCGGAAGGTGCTCACCCGATGACCCCCTGGGCCAGCAGCCCGGTGAACGTGTGCGGGGCCGGGCCGCTCGCGCCGGCGACCTCCAGGGCGACGGTGCGGGCGTGCGGGGTGAACGTCTCCCCGTGCCGGTCCCCGCGGGAGTACGCCACCCCGCGGGCGGACGTCAGGTCCAGGGTGAGGCCGTCGTCGCCGGCCTTCGCCGACACCCCGTCCGCCTCCAGCGGGGCGTAGTCGGCCGCCGCCGGGGCCGGGCGGGCGGCGTGGTCGACGTAGGTGCGGAGCCGGGCCTCGCCCCAGGCGGCCGGGTCGAACGCCAGCCGGACCGCGAACCCGGCCCGCTCCTCGCTGGCCGCGAACTCCAGCCGGTGGGTGCGGTAGCGGTACGGGACGGCGGCGACCGCGTACCGGGACGTGGCGTCCGGGCGGACGAGCCACGGGCGGTCGACCTCCAGGTCGCCGTCCGCCCGGACCCGGACCACCCGGCGGGTCTGGCCGAACCCGCGGCCGTGCCAGACGGTGACCGGGCACCCGGCCGCCGCCGCCCCGACCGCCGCCGCCGGCGTCAGGGTGACCGCCCCGGCGGCGACCACCGCCCCCGAGAACTCCGGCTGCCACCCCTGCGCGACGTCGACCGCCCCGGGGCCGAGGGCGTACACCTTCGCGGCCGCCCCGCCGAGGTACGTCTGGTCGGGCGGCTGGGACCACCCGCTGGTCGGCCGCCCGAGCCGCCCCAGGCAGCTCGCCCCGACCGCGACCGGGTACTCCTCGACCCACCACCGCTGCAGGTTGACGGCGTAGCACAGCGCGAACCGCGGCAGGTAGCCGCCGTTCATGGTGAGGAAGAACCGGAGCGTCTCCTCCCGCGGGCTGTACGTGCCGTGGAAGTACCGGGCGCACCGCCAGTTGATCCGCAGCCCGGACCGGCTGGTCCCGCGGAACAGGTCCTGCACCGGGGTCGACAGCGGCTCGGCGTTCCCGCCGTCGAAGCGGTACACCCCCTGCTCGTCGAGCACGTACACGATCTCGTCGACCTTGACGACGCAGCGGTGGTTGACGGCCCCGCGGCCGGGGCCGTCGAACACGAACCCGTCGGTCAGCGGGTCGCTCTCCGCGCTGATCTTGTACAGCCGCCGCCGCTTCGCCACGAACAGGAACGACCGGACCGAGAACAGGGCGGTGATCCGGTCCCCGTCCTCGGACACGGCTAGGGCGGCGTCGGCCGCCCACGCCTCGGGGCGGCCCGCCTCGCTGAAGTAGATCAGGTTCTGCTCGCCCGGGGCGGGCCGGATCGCGTAGGCGGCGAACGGGTCGGTCGGCCCCTGGTACGGCTCGGCCAGGGTGAGGACCCCGAGCACCGGGTCGACGGCGGCGACCTCGTAGGGCTTGTCGGCCGCCGGCACGTGCAGGAACCGGCCGGCCATCTGCTCGGTCCACTCGACCCCGGTCCCGGTCACGGCCGCGGACCCCAGCTCGACCGCCACCGACCCCTCGGCGTAGTCGGCCGCCCCGGTCCCGAACATCCGCCCCAGGTGGAACGCGAGGGCCGACAGGTGGGCCGGCGGGCGGCCGTAGCGGTCGTACAGGGTCAGCCCGGACGAGTCCCGCATGACCTGTGACTCCTGGGCCGACAGCGACGAGTCGACCCGGGTCGAGTCGAGCGACGTGGACGAGACGTCGGTCGTGTCGATGTCGACGTACCAGACGGCGTACTGGCCGGCGGTGTTGCGGAGGATTTGGCGGCGGGCGACGCCGCCCTCGGCCGGGACGGGCAGGTTCGAGTAGGTGACGGTGGAGACGCCGGCGAGCACGGCCTCGTCGGCGAGCGGGGTCGGGTTGCCCCGGTTGCCGAAGCGGTCGACGAACCGGACGAACGCCGAGTACGCGCCGGTGATCGCGCCGGCCCCGGACCCGGTCACGACCGGCTGGGCCTGGGCCGGGACCTCGACGCCGGCGGGGGTGGCGGACGGCGAGTTGCCGTTCCAGCGGAGCACGCCGTTCATGGAAGTGGCGATCAAGACGACGCCATCTTCGGATTCCGCTGCGGCGAACGGCATGGGCTACCTCCGGTACAGCTTCTCGACCAGCAGGTCGGCCCGGCCGTTGGGCCGCACCAGCACGGCCGACCGCGCCCCGCACAGGGTCGCGTAGGAGACCGGCGTCTCGGCGGTGACGGCGTGACCCGAGGACACCATCGTCGCGTAGCTCAGGGCCTCGGGTTCGCCGGCGATCACCTGCGCGCCCGACCCGACCGACGTCGTGTACGTCAGCGTGAGTGGGCCGCCGCCGACCCCGCTCCCGCCGCCGCCGTCCATGAACCCGCCCGACGCGGCCTCCATGAGAATCTGCGTCACGAGGTCCATCGGGATGCCGAGGGCCTCGACCCCGACGCTGCCGACGACCGTGGCGTACTCGACCGGCGCGTCGGTGGTCAGGACGCCGACGTTGCCGACGACGGTGGCGAACGTGACCTCGATCTCGCTCGTCTCCTCCGACGCCCCCACCGTGTAGAAGCTGGACGGGGTGAGCAGGTTCAGGCTCTCGGCCGCCAGCCAGCTCGCCGACAGGACCTCGTCGCGGAGGTAGAAGAAGCCCAACTCCCCGGTCAGCGGCTCGGTGAGGCTGTCGTCCTCCATCCCGAGGTAGAAGGCGTTGGCGTTGGACGCCGGCCGGGCCGCCACCCCCGAGTCGGTGACGCCCGTCCCGTCCTTGTACACGAGCCGGTTGGTGGTCCCGTTATGGACCGCGTTCAGCCGGTACGCGACGCCGGTCGACGGGCTGCCGGTGTTCTCGACCCAGGTGTCGACGTTGTTCCACAGCCCGAACTGGTCGGTCGCCTGGCGGTAGGCGTTGGTCGCCCGGACCGCGTTGTCGGTTTCGGCCGACCGGGCGTAGCTCATGGCGGTCGCGTTGGCCGCCTTCGACCGGAGGACGCAGGTGATGCCGGCGGTCCAGACCGTGTACCGGGTCATGCCCGTCGCCCGCAGGTACGCCCCCACGTTGGCCGAGTGCGCGCCGAACCGGACGCCGCCGCCGTGCAGGTTGCGGCGGGTGTCCGTGACCTCGTAGACGACGCCGTTGGCCGAGCCGGTGGTGTCGTGGAAGATCAGCAGGCCGGCATCGTTGTGGTCCAGGCCCTCCCAGTTCCCGCCCTCCGACCCGTACACCCGGCGGATCGACGTCGTCGTGTTCGCGCCGGTGTCGATCGAGAACTCGTGGGTGGCGTTCGTACTGTCGGAGTTGACGTACAGCAGGCCGTTGAAGAACGTGATCCCCTGGATTTGGGCGATCGTGGTGCCCATCGTCGTCTGCCCGACGTAGGCCCCGGTCGACTGGTTGTACCGCCAGAGCTTCGTGCCGTCGTTGTAGGACGACATGTACAGGTAGCCGTCGGTCGCGTTGTACGCGATCGAGGAGACCTCGTGGCCCTGGGCGCTGACGCTCCACGACCCGATGTACGACAGGTCGCTCGTGTTGAACCGGGCGATCTTCTGGTTCGCGACCGCCGGGTACGTCTCGCTCGGCACGTACAGTACGCCGCCGACCACGCACGGGTCGCCGCAGTGGTTGCCGGTCCCGATGTCGCCGTTGGGGTTGGTGTTGGACGCCTGCAGCACCCACGACGAGTTGTACTTCTTGATCGTGTTGTCGTCGACCGTGTAGTAGTGCGTGCCGTCCCAGGCGACCCCCTGGTGGCACCCGGTGTCGGGCGACGTCGCGACCGCCTCCCACAGCTGCACCGCGCCGGTCGCCGTCAGGTCGGCCCCGGCCCCGGTCGAGTCGCCGTACCCGCTCCCGAAGAAGTACACCCGGTGGTAGTCGGCCCACACCGCGTCCCGGCCGTTCGGGTCGGTGGTCGGGATGGCGGACAGTGAGCCGTCGCTCCAGTGGACGTAGGCGACGGTGTCGCCGCCGTTGGTCAGGGTCTGCTTGTAGAACAGCGCGCCGGCCTGGGCGACCGGGTCGAAGTGGACCAGGTGGAACGGCAGGTCGGCGTCGAGCGCGTCCTTGACCCGGATGTCGCGGCCGTCCGCGAACGCCTGGGTGCTCCAGAAGTCGGCCGGCATGTCGGACAGGTCGACGTAGACCGGGAAGTCGGTCAGCGTCGCCCCGATCGAGGCGTCCGGCACGGTGACGGCGGCGCGGTACGGCACGGGTCAGCCCACGGGGGTTCCGCGAATCGTGTAGGTCACGTACAGGACGCCGCCGGAGGATACGCTCAGCCCGGCGGCGGCGACCGCGGTCGAGTACAGGACGCTCCCGGCGGCCACGCTCCCGACCGCCGGCTGGTTGGCGAGGCCGACCCCGCGGACGACCCCGGCGGCCGACAGGGTCACGGTCGCCGTCCCCAGGGTGTCGAGCACCCCGCCGGCCGGGGAGCCGCTCGGCCACGCCGGGCGGCTCCCGCCGGACACGCCGAGGAACTCGGTCCAGCCCGGGTGGAGGGCGTGGGTGTCGGCCTCGGCGACGCCGGCGAATCCGGCGTCCGAGACCAGCAGCAGCCGCCACCCGGTCGACTGCGGCGCGCCCTTGAACCCGGCCCCGAGCAGGTAGTCGCGGCCCTCGACGGTGACCCCGTTGGGCACGTCGACGTCCCACGTCAGCCCCGCGCGGGGGCAGACGTGGCGGACCCGGAACCGGCCGAGGAGCAGGGTCGGCATCAGCTCACCGCGGTCAGGGAGTTGGTGTAGTACACCTGCAGCGACTGCCCGTTCGTCACGCTCCGGTTGGACGCCTCGACGGCCGTCGCCCACAGGGTGCCGGTGGTCCCCGACTTGGTACTGTTGGACGTCACGAAGATGCCGCGGACGGTCCCGTCGGCGTTCACCGTGTACGCGCTCGCCGAGCTGGTCGGGAGCGACGCCGACGCGACCGTGCCGGCGGACCACGTCGGGCGGGTCGACTGGCTGTACGCCGTGTTCTCGGTCCAGCCGGCGTGCGACGACATGGTGTCGGCGGCGGCGACGGCGGTGTACCCCGAGCCGTTGATGAGGCCCAAGTACCACGTCGACGTGGCCGAGGCCCCCTTGAACCCGGCCCCCAGGAGGTAGTTCAGCCCCTCCGTGGTCGCCGCGTTGGTGATCCTGAACTTGGCGACGAGCAGCCCGCCGGGGGACTCGTACTGCTCGACGTGGAACACGCCGAGCTGCAGCACGCCGCCGACCGCGGCCGCCTTGACGATCCGGCCGAAGCGGTTCCGCGCGAGCGGGGACCGGGCGGCCGCCTTCACCCAGTTCGAGAAGTTGTGGAACACGGGGTCACCTGGGGTTGCGGCCGCGGGCGAGCTTGCCCGCGTCCGTGCCGTAGAGCAGGTAGGTCGCCTGGGGGCGATCCACCGGGTGGAGGAACGTCACCGCGCCGTCCGCGCTGCCGCCGGCGACGACCTGGAACTCGTGGACCTCGACCCGGTCGGCCCCGCCGGAGTCGGCCCACCGGAACACCGCCGCGTACCGGCCCGGGGTGAACGCCGCCCCGAGCTGGAGCGGGCCGCGGAACAGCCCGAGGACCTCGCCCTGGCCGTCCGCCGGCACCCGCCCGCGGTACGCGGCCGCGGAGGCGTCGCGGACCTCGACCGCCGGGTGGGTGGACGGGGTGTCGGGCGCGCCGGCCAGGGTGCAGCGGAGGCACAGCGGCAACTCCTGCCCGAGCGCGAACCGGCCGAGCCACTGGGTGGTCATGCGGCGTTGAACCTCAGCGGGGGCAGGGCGGTGTTGGCCGCCGACACGAGGTAGTCGACCAGGACGGTGTACGCCGCCCCCGGCTCCAGGGCGGTCCGCAGGGGGGTGTCGACGGCCAGCTTGTACAGCCCCTGGACGTACCACGTGCCGCCCGACGTGTACGCCCCGCCGGCGGCCACCGGGACGCTGAACGTGTCGTCGGTCAGCCGGGTGACCCGGCGGGTGCCGTTCACCCCGGTCGCCCCGCCGACGCCCGCGATCACCACCACCGTCCCGTCGGACAGGTCGTGGCCGGCGTCGGTGACGACCGCCGGGTTGGCGTTGGTCACGTCGGACACGGTGCCGGTCAGCGCCCGCTCCAGGGTGCCCGAGGCGACGAGGCCGGCGTTCCCGTCGTACACCCGGTACGTGGGGGCGGCGTCGGGGTCGATCGGTACGCCGGCCGCGCTGAGCAGCTGGAACAGCAGGTTCGAGTCGGCCTGGGTGTCGACCAGCATCGGTCACTCCTCGGTCTCGAATGTGACCTCGCGGACGCCGGGCCGCACCCGCAGCTCGCCGGCAACGTTCGACGTCAGGTTCAGCTGCAGGGCGGCCGCCCCGACCGACCGGGTGGCCGAGCCGGAGCTGGACATCATGCCCGGGAAGTCGACCGCCTCGGCCTTCGGGCGGGCGGTCACGGGGGCGGCCATGTCACTCGTCCTCGGCGATCGGGTAGTCGGTCAGGTTCCGGTAGCGCCGCTCCATCCCGACCTGCCGCGTCCCCTTGTACCGGGAGTCGGCGTCGCGGGCGGCGGCCCCGGCCAGCCGCAGGTCGCCGGTCTCGCTCCCGACCGTCTCCATGCGGAGGTTGAGCCGGGCCGCCTTCTCAGCCATCCGGTACAGGAGCGTCTCCATCGCGCCCGGCTCGACGTCGACCGGGTCGCTGCAGGCGTAGGCGACGCGGCTGGCGCTGTCGCCCCAGGCGGCCTCGGCCGTGAGCGCGGTGGCCGACTCGACCGACTTCACCCGCCGCTCGGCCGCGAACGGGTACACGCTGCCCAGGCCGCCGGGCTTGTTCTTCGAGTCTCGGCCGAGGCGGATGATCGAGCCGACCAGCCGCTGGCCGAACGACGTGCCGGTCCCGGTTACGGCCGCCGAGCCGGCGGTCACGGTCACGGTCCCGTCGCTCTGGTCGTCGAGCACGCACGGCCGCGGGCGGCGGCGGTAGTCGAAGTCGATCTGGTACGCGAGGTCCGGGGGCGGCCACAGCTTGAGCGCCATCTTGCCGTCCCGGAGTTGGCCGCCGACGACCGCGCAGTCGAGCGGCTTCGCCGGCCCCAGGTTGGTCCGCCGGTACTTGACCAGCTCGGCCGGGTCGCGGTACGTGAGCGGGATCGAGTCGGCCGCCACCACGAAGTCGCCGGCGGCCTGGAAGTCGTCCGGGAGCGGGTACGTGTCCCGGGCCAGGACGTAGCCGGTGCCGGCCGACAGGTCGGCCCCCGGGTTGGCCTCCTCCTTCAGCGTCAGCTCGGTCGCCGACTTCCGCTCCTCGGCCGGGTAGGCGACGTCGGCGATGACGACGACCCCGTACCCGGCCCAGGTCGGCCACGTGCCGCCGGACAGGGTGAGCACCCGCTCGTAGGCCCCGCCGGTGTGGTCGTAGGCGACCGTCCCGGTCAGGTACTGGGCGACGGTGGCGACCCGCCCGAGGTAGCGGTAGTACGACCACGGGTGGTACGCCTGCAGCTCGCGGACGGCCTGCTGGGCGGCGCGGCGGACGGCCGCGGTCGCCTGGGCGTCGACCCCCTTGCCGGTGTACGCGGCCACATGCTCGAGCAGGTCGGCGTAGGTCACGAACGGCATGGTCGGGTCCTCACGCCGGCGCGCCGTGGGCGTCCACGACGGCCTCCCGGGTCTCCTGAACCAGCTTCTTCGTCCGCGCCCGCTTTGGCACGCCGGCGAGCCGCTCGCCGACCAGCCGGTCGCGGATGTCGTCCGCCAGCCGGACCGGCGGCGGGGGCGGGCGGTCGGTCGCGGCCTCGACCCCGAGCCGCTCGCACCCGAGGCCCCGCTCGCGCAGGACCTCCTTGATCTCGGCCCGCGTCCCGACCCAGGCCCGGGGGTCGCCGGGGTAGGCGGCCAGCCCGTGCATGTACCGCTTCCCCTGGGTCGACACGCCGGCGGCCTTCGCGTCGTCCATGTATCGGCCGAGCATCGCCTGCTGCGGCCCGGCGAACTGCTCGCCGCCGGTGTTCTTCCAGCCCTGGAAGAAGGTGTCGTCGGTGTTCAGCCGCGGCGTCGCCCCGGTCGTGAACATGACCGCGAGGTTCAGCGACTGGCCCTCCTCCAGCACCAGCCGGAGGACCTCCTCCCGCGCCGCCGCGGCGGCCGGCAGCTTGGCCGCGCACTTCCAGCAGCAGGCGGCGAAGTCGGTCCCGCCGCCGCACAGGACGATGTCGTCCGTGTCGGCCTTGCGGCACAGGTCGCAGGTCATCGTCTCGGCGGCTGGCGTGGTCACTGCGGCGGCCCTCCGGCCGGGGGCTGGCCGCCGCCGCCCGCCGGCGGCAGGGCCGCGGGCGGCATCGGCGGGGGCGACAGCAGGAACTCGTCGGCGTTCTCGACCTCCTGGGCCTTCGCCCAGAGCTTCAGGATGCCGTTGACCGGGCGGTAGTTGCCGGTCTGGGCGGCCACCTGGAAGAACGGCGAGAACAGGTTGTTCATCATCGCCTGCGCCTGCTCCTGGTCGCGGGCGCGGTTCGGCTTGCGGGCGCTCCCGGCCTCGACCCGGTAGGTCAGCCGGCTCAGCAGGTCGCGGGGGTCCGCCGCGTAGACCAGCTGCTGATACCAGTACGCCCCGACCGGGCCGAGCACCGGGGCCACGTCCTCGGGGGTGCAGTGCCACCGGGCGACCAGGGCCTCGTACCGCCCGGCCCGGCTCATCGCGGCCTCGACCTGCTCGGCCATGTCGTCCGGGCGGATGTTGATGGCGTCGCCCCGAAGTTGGGCCTCGGTGCCGCTCCGAATCTGCTTGCCGCTCATCCCGTACATCAGCTCGTTCAGCCCGGACCGCTTCTCGAACTCGCCCATGACGGCCTCCATGACCGTCCAGATGTCGCCGTTGAAGCTCGGGTGCTGGAGGAACGCGACGACCTCGTCGATCCGCTTGCCGTGGGCCTCCTGAATCTCCAGCAGCTCCAGGTCGTTGCCGTGCAGGATGCGGCTCTTGATGTCGTCGCCGGCGGACGCGAGGACCGCGACGAAGTCCCGGGTCGTCGCGCGAATCTTGGCGGCCACGTGGCCGAACGCCCAGTTCAGGAACTTCAGCTCGCCCATCGCCGGGGCCAAGTGGGCGAGCGGCCACGGGTCGCCCGGGACCTCGTGGAACGCGATCGGGGTGAACGGCCACCCGCCGTCGACCCAGGCGGGGGTCGGCCACTGCAGCCGCCGGCTGGCCTGCCGCAGCCCGTCCTGGGCGGCCATGACGTCCGGCGGCAGGTTGAGCGGCCAGGGCACCCCGTCGGCGACGACCACGTAGCAGTAGTCGCCGAAGGCGTCCAGCACCGGCCGCAGCTCGGGGACCACGTCCCGGATGCGGCCGCCGCACCCCATCTTCGACCACACCTTCCAGTACACGATCACGTCGTTGGACTCGCCGGTCCGGCGGCCCCAGTAGTCGGTCTGCTCGCCGACCTGGGCGGCGGCCGCCTGGGCGGTCGACTCGAACTGGCCGCGGCCGGACAGCGCCCCCGGCGGCAGGCCGTTCGCCCGCTCGGCCTCCCAGGTCGGGTGCTCGCACCGGAGCGCGACCCACTGGGCGTCCTGCAGGGACCGGGCGTCCGGGTCGATCACGAGGTCGTCGACCGAGCGGTAGAAGCTGCCGGCGACGGTGTTCGCCGCCCCGGGCAGGCGGCACGGCTCCTGCCACAGCGTGCCCATCCCCTTGATGAGCGCCTCGTCGACCGCCATGCGGGCGTGATACCGCAGGTCCAGCAGCGGCGGGGTGGCGTTCAGCAGGCACTCGATCAGCCCGGCCCGGCTGGCGTCGGTCAGCCGCTCCATCTGGTCCTGCATGGCCGCCTGCTCGAACAGCAGCCGCGCCCCCGGCCCCATCATCGCGTACAGCTCGGCCGGCAGCTCGGGGAGCGCCCGCGGGGTGACCCGCCGGGTCGGGTTCCGGGCGTACAGGCTGGGGCCGAACAGCTGGACGAACTCGGCCACCTTGTTCGTCTGCACCTGGATGCCGGACCCGAAGCTGGTGAACGAGTCGTCGGTCGACCGCAGGTGGCGGTCGGTCTTGAGGCCGCGCCAGAAGAAGTCGTAAGGTCCCGTGAGGAACCTCATGCACTCCTCGGCGTCGGCCCCGAACCGCTTCCGCTTCTTGTCCACGCCCGCGCGGATGACGCGGAGCCACGCGGCGACGACCGGCTGCATCGGGTTGTCGGTGCTCATCGGCCGCCGCCCTCGGGGTTACCTACGCCGCGCCGTCACCCTTCGCCTTCGCGGCCGCCTTCTCTAGCTCGGCCGCCCGCGCTTCCCACTCGGCCGCCTCCGGCCAGACGGCGAGCTTCTTGACCGCGTCGTACAGCCGCAGGGTGTCGGCCGTGTGCGCCCACCCGCCGGAGTCCTCGCGGGCCTGGGGCGTCTGGTCGGCGGTCAGGTGGTGGACCGCCGTCTTGTGGGTCATCGTGCCCATGTCCGGCTCGATGACGTGCAACTCCAGGGCGGCGTCGCCCACGTGGGTGACCATCGCCGGCCGCGGGTACGAGTGCGGACTCCCGTCGGGATGCCACAGCACCGGCATCCCCACGCACACGTAGGGGGCGTCCCAGACCGGCTTCCGCGGCGGCATCCCCTTCGGGGCCGGCGGCCCCGGCTGGCGGCGGGGCGGGGCCGCCTTCTCCCCGGGGGCCGCCACCGGGGCGCGGTCCCGGACCATCGTCATCGGGGCGGCGGGCGGCGGGCTGGTGGCCCCGCTACTCGATTGCTGGCTCAAGGGTCAACCTCCGGTCGCGAGCGAACTTGACGATCGCGTCCCCCCACGCGGCCTCGGCGCGCCGCAGGTCGAGGTCGTCGTCGTCGGCCTGCGTCACCCCGGCGGCGTGCCGGGCGACGCACTCCCAGGCCAGCCGCTCGCGGGCCGCCAGGGTGGCGAACGGGCATGGCGGGTCGGCGTCCTCGGCCCCGCGGTAGTACGCCTGCCGGCACTGGGCGGCGAGGTCCTGGTACGAGAAGCTGAGGTCCTGGTCGCCGCTGGCCGCGTACAGCGCGATCATCGTGACCGCGACGTTCATCCAGCCCGGCCCGGCCTGCAGCTCGTCCATCTTCGCGTCGTCCCACTTCCCGCCGCCGAACCCGAACATGCAGGCGGCGTGGGTCCGCATGAGGGTGCGGGCGACGTCGTCGTCCCGCAGGCCGTTCTCCAGCTTGAGCGTCGCGCGCACGGCCTCACCCCTCCCGCCCGACGCCGAGCCGCAGGCCGACCGGGCGGCCGGCGGTCCGCCGCCGCAGCTTGTCCTGGAACTCCCGGTACGCGGCCGACCCCTGTGGTTCGAGCCGCTCGGGGCGGACGTACCGCGGCCGGTACGCGCACAGGTAGCGGAAGCAGCCCATCAGGTGGACCCGGCCCCGCCCCTCCGGCTCGTCGGTGACGGACCCGTCCCGGTCCCGCTTGTTCCGCCACCGCAGAATCTCGAACTCGAAGTTCGGGAGCCGGCTCACGACCTGCCCGGCGGCCTGCTCGCACCGCACCCGGACCCGCGGGCCGCCGGTCGCCGCCTGCACCCGCAGGTAGTTCCGGCACTCGGAGATGGCCCCCTTCACGTCGTCCGACCCGAACGCGAAGTTGGACCCCCGGGCGTTGCACCGGACCCCGAGCCGCTTCAGCTCGTCGACGTACTGGTCGAGCACCGAACGGCCCGACCCGATGTCCGTGATCCGCGCCCCGCGGCCGTCCACGATGAAGTCCTGGAACACGCTCCCGGCGACCTTCCCGTGGAACTCGCGGCCGAACATGGCGGCGTCGCACTTGGGCAGGTACAGCTCGTCGTACAGCACCAGCTCGCCGTACTCGGGCCACAGCTCGGGCGGCGGCACCGCCGCGAACAGGACGGCGCAAATCTGGTGGCCCGGGTCGACCACCGCGTACCGCGTCCAGTCGTGCGGGACCGCGTCGACCTCGACCCCGTGGATGCGCAGCGCGTACTCGCCGAAGATGCGCTGGGTCGTGTGGAGGAAGTCGCCCTCGATCCGGGTGATCCGGTTCGCGTCGCTCTGGTGCGTCGCGACCATGTCGGCCTTCGCCTTCGCCGACAGGTGCGGGTTGTCCCGCAGCTTGACGACGAACTCCTCGACGATCCGGTCCGGGCTGCCGGCCTGGGCCTCGGCCAGCTCGTGCAGCTCGTACAGCTGGTCGGTGCCCGTCTGGGGCGACGCCGACCAGAGGATCAGGCCGTCCCGGTCGGCGCACCGGCTGACCAGCTCGGCGTGCCAGTCGTGCCCGCCGATCTCCTCGTCGAGCCACCCGCCGTCGACCGCCTGCCCCCGCGGCGGCTTGGCGTCGCCGGAGAAGAAGTAGACCTCCCAGCCGGTGCGGAGCACGATCTTGCTGGGAATCTCCTCCCGCTTGTTCTCCCAGGACACCTTCCGCCAGTCGACCATCCGCTCGGGGATGAGCGGCTCGGCGTCCTTCGCCTCGTCCCTCCGGGCGAGGTCCGCCTTCTCCCACGGGCGGTACGCCCGCCACAGCTTGGTCCGCTCGTCCCGGATCACCTTGAACGCGCCGGCCTTAAAGAGCTTCGGGTAGATCGTCTGTCCGTGGTGGCTGTAGTCGTAGCCCACGATGTACCAGATGCCCTTCGCCGGGTACTTCTTGTGCGGGTCGCAGCCGAGCCACGCGCGGGCGCACTCGACGGCGGCCGGGAGGGTGTTGTGCGTCACCACGTAGTCGCGGGTGACGTAGGTGTGCTGCGGGTGGTCGACCGCGATGCACACGCACTCCTCGACGCCGGCCGGGTCGATCGCGACCATGATCCGGTTCGTCGTCTGGCTCGACGCCTGCCACTGCGACGCCCGCCTCGCCAGCCGGAACGGGTTGACCGGGATGCTAACCCGCACCCGGGCGGACGGCCGCCCCCGCTTCCTCTCGCCGCGGTAGGTAAACGACGTCACCCGCCAACTCACCCGGGCCTTTCCGCCCAGCGACCGGGTCAGGTCGACGACGGCCTGGGCCAGCATCGGCGACGTCGTGCTGTACTCGATCTTGCAGGCGCGGCCCGGCCGCCCCTGGACGTACCCGTCCGTGTCCATCAGCCCCTGCAGCATCGCGAGCCGCTGGGCCGGCGAGGCGTGCAGGTAGGCCGCCGGCACGAACTTCTCGTGCGAGTAGCAGTGCCACAGCCCCATCTCCCGGAGCGCGTCGCGGATCGGGTGACGCCTGCCGGCCTCGCCCGTGATGCGGTAGTCGTACTTGCTCGCGTGGCGAACCTCGCACGGCTTCGGGATCAGTCCGCGGACGGCCTCGATCACTTCGTCGTCGTCCGACGACAGCATCAGGTGGTGCCGGAACGTCCCGTCGCCCAGCAGCACGCCGAGTAGGTACGGGTCGAGCGGCAGGTCGGCGGCCGGCGTCTGGGGCACGCACACCGGGATCGCGGCCCTGGCCGGCGGCGGCGGGCGGTCCCCGGCCCGCGCCCGGATCGCGTCCAGCGACAACACCGACCAGTCGTCGTCCAGCCGCCGGCTGCCGAACCGAGCCGAGCCGACCTTGACCCGCCACAGGTGATCGCCGCCGCACCGTGTCGTCGCGTCGTCGTCAAAGGTGACGCGGTACACCGGCTTTCGGCCCTGCGGGAACACGCCGGCCACCTTCGCCACCGAGCCGTCCCCGGCGATCACGTCGTCGCCCACGGCGAGGGAGCCGATCGGCCGCCACCCGGACGGCGTCAGTACCGGCTCGTCGACCGGCTGCTCTTTGCCCCCGCGGTTACTGCCGCGGATGATCCGCGTCTTGACCCGGCTGGCGTGGAAGTCCGCCTGCACCGGGAGCGGCTCGTACAGCCGCAGGGCCTCCTGGTCGCGGCGGGCCAGTTCGGCGACCACCCGCCGGATTTCCCCGGCCTTCCGGTCCCGCGCGTCCGGCAGCTGGAACAGCTCGTCGAGCGGGTTGGTCGGCTTAGGCGGGGCCGCCGGCCCCAGGTCCGGGATCGCGAACCCCTTCACCGTCGGGGGCGGGGCCGCCGCCTTCCGGGTCCGCTTCCCGCCCTTCCGGGTCTTGGGCCGCAGGTCCGCCGGGATGTCGGGGAGTTGCTCCACCCGTGGTCTCCCGCCACTCGTCGACCAGCCCGCCCAGGTAGCGGCGCAGGTCGTCGTCGGTGAGGTCCTCGACGTCGGCCGCCTGCTCGACGTTCCCCTGGGCCAGCCCCTTCAGGACCAGTTCCATGATCTTGACCCGCATCTGCGAGCCTTCGGGGGCCTCGACGTAGTCCTTGTACAGCGACGCGGCGAGGGCCGCGGGGCCGCCCATCTCGACCACGAACGCGGCCGCGAGGTCCGCGAGCTGGGGCACCTGCAGCCGCTTGTCCTTCGCGAGCAGCTTCTGCAGCAGCTCGGCGGCGGACTCGGGCGACGCCTTCGGCTTGGTCTTGGCCCGGGGCACGTCACACCGTGAACACGGGGAGTCGGGGCGTCGACCCGGCTTCGACCGGGAGCGGGTGCGGCTCGGCCCCGGCCTTCCAGCGGACCACGTCCGCCGGTGTCGCGGCCGGGAACAGGTCGGGCCACAGCGGCTCGTGCGGGGCCAGCGCGCCGACGCCCGCGACCGAGTCCCCCCGCTCGAACCCCGCGGCGATGATGCCGCGAATCTTGCTGTGGACGATGTCGACCGTCGCCTTGAGCGGCTTGCCGACCACGACCTGCTTGACGTGGCCCGCCCAGGCGTCCCAGTTGCAGAAGGTCGGCACCCGCAGCAGGGTGCAGTCGCGGCTGAACGTGACGTCCTCGGTCGACGCCTTGCGGGTCCACTCCCGGTCCTTCGCCTCGTAGTAGAACCACGGGGCGGGCAGGCGGTCGAACACGTCCATCGTCATCAGCTGGACGCCGGTCGCCAGGGCGGCCGCCTGCTGGATGCCGGTCAGGTGGGCGGCGAAGTTCCGCGGCACCATCTCCAGGCACCCGCGGAAGTCGGGCCGCCGGGCGTCGCCCTCCCACTTCCAGTCGAACACGTACACCGACTCGTGCGGCGGCGGGCCGCAGTACGGGGCGGCGACCACGCTCGGCCCGTCGACCTTCGCCATGAAGTCGAGCGACGTCCGCAGGAACGGCTTCGCCCCGGGGTCCTTGCCGACGTCGAGGTCGGGGACCATGTCCGAGTCGAGGAACAGCAGCAGGTCGGCCCTCATCTCCCGGGCGAACACGACCGCCCGGTTGCGGCTCATCGTGACCGGGGTGTCCCGGATCGAGAACGGCGGGAGCAGCTCGTAGCCGGGGTCGTCCCTGAAGTCGTGGACCGTCTGCATCAGCCAGTCGACGCACCCGACCGCCTCGACCCCCTCGCCGGGGAACCGGGCGACGGCGAGCCGCTTCCGTTGCTTGGGGGCCGCCTCGGCGGCCACCACTTCCGTCGCCCCGCTCATCGGCACCCCCTGGGTCGGCGTCTCGGCGACAGGGATCATGCCACGCGAACGCCGCCGTGAAAACGGAACGGCCCGCCGTTTCGCGAGGAAACGGCGGGCCGCGTGTGGGGTTGCTCTCGCCGGCTTTTTCGCTGCCGGAAAATCGTCGCCCTTTTTACCGCACGTACACCGTGCGGCCGGTCGGGCAGTTGCCCCCGGGGCACCCGCCGTAGGACAGCACCCGCCGGACGGGCGACATCAGCGGGGCGGCCGCCGGCGCGGCTCGGGCCGGGGCGGGGGCCGAGCGGTGGAGGGCGACCGCCCGGTAGTAGTCAATCTTGTCGCCCCGCAGGTCCGCGAGGTACACGCCCGGGTCGACGGCCTCCCACCCCTTGAGCGGCCCGGTCACGGCCCACGGCTTCGCCGGCGGCTCGGCCGGGGCCTCGGTCATGTAGTACACGTACCCGTCGCCCCCGCCGGCGACGTGTCGCCGCAGCTCGTCCATCGTCATCTGCACCGGCGGCACCGCCTTCACGGCCCGCGGCGGCGGGCCGGCCGGCACGACCTCGGCCCCCGTGTAGTGCTCCAGCCACTGCCGCTTCAGGTCGTGGTACGCCTTGCACCCCGGGTTCGGGCAGGTGTGGCTGTAGGCGTCGTCGGACGCGGACTTCGACGTGTGCGCCCACACCGTCTTGCACACCCCGCACTGGTGCCGGTGCGGCCCCTCGTCGGCGGCGACGGGCACGGTCGGCAGGTCAGTCGCGGGGATCGTCAGCCCGTCGCGGGCAAGGTTCGCGGCGGGCACCGGCGGCGGGTTCGCGGGGTCCAGGTACACGGTCACGCGCGGCTCGGCGGCCACGGCGGTCGCCGCCAGCAGGGCGGCGGCCAGGGCGGACAGGATCGGCTTCATCGTCGGCTCTCCAGGTTCGGGCGAACGGGTGGGTCGAATCCGGGCCACGCCGGCGTTCAGCCGTGGCGGGCGATCGCGGCGTTGGCGCGGAACATCACGTCGTCGAGCGCCCCAAGCGAGAGGGACTGGTCGGGGCAGCAGGGCGTCAGGTCGCGGATCAGCAGGGCGAGGTTCAGGCAGGCGGACCGGACCTGCTCGTACCGCTGCGGCTGGTCGCCCTTCGGCGAGTGGTAGCAGTAGCGGTTGCGGAGTTGCTCGTCGCTCGGCGGGGCGAACGCCGGCTTGGCGGCCGGCGGCGGGGACTGGTCGCGGATCGGCAGGTCGGCGTCAACGTGCGGTGACATCGTGTCGTCCTCATGGGAAAAGCCCGCGCCGTCGTGACGCGGGCCGGACCGTATACCCCGACCGTCGGTCGACGTCAACCCCGTTACTTGCCGGCCGGCAGTTCGAGCCGAAAGTTGCGGTACGGGTACTGGCGGTGGAATTCCGCCTTAATATCCGGCAGCAGGTCGCCCTCGGTGATGACGAACCCGGCGGCCGGTATCGGCGGGTCGACCGGCGGCGTCGGCCCCGGGGGCGGCGTGTCGCCGTGGTCCGGCACCCCGCCGTTGCGGATGACGTCGAGGTCGAGCTTGAGCTGCGCGTCGTTCACCCCGCTCGGGGCGAGCCGGTCGCTCCCGGTCCAGCCGGCGTGCAGCTGGGCGTAGCACTCCTTCACGTACCGCCCGTTCGTCATCGCCGCCCAGGTGACGCGGTAGACCTTGCCCCAGCTCGACACGTACACCCCCTGGTCGTCGTAGTCGACCGCGGCGACGTCGTGGCCGCCAACGATCCGCGAGTTGGTCACGTCCCAGACCGCGCTCGACGTCCACGCTTGCGGCAGGTCGACGCCGAGCGTCACCGTGCCGAACAGGTAGATCGCGGCCTTCAGCTGGTCGGTGCTGCGGGCGTTCACCGCGACCCACCCGTCGAGCTTGTGGCTGACGCCGTTGGCCGGGATGCCGTTCCGCTGGTAGTAGCGGAGGACGTCGGTGATGATGCAGCCGGTGTCGCCCCGGCCGGCTTTGAGCAGGTTGTACTGCTGCGCGATCGTGGCGTCGGGGACCTCGATCTCCGGCCCGCCGTCCACGGCCGACGTGAACCCGAGCTGGTGGTACTTGCCGCTGATGACGCAGCACCCCATCCGGTCGTTAAGGTACATCCGCTTGAGGACGCTGGTCGCCTTGCTCCGCCGGGAGCCGGTCGAGGCCGGCGGGGCGGCGACCGGCCCCGCTTTCATAGGGAGCGGCGGGATCATCGCCTTCGCGTCGTCGGGCATCGGCGCGCGGCCGAGCTTGACGGTCTGCTTCGGCTCCTCGCCCGACGCCAGCCGCGCCGGCCGCGGCTCGTCGACCCCGGACACCGCGTTCCCGGTCAGGGTCAGGGTGGCGGCCGCTTCCTCGCCGGGGGCGGACTCCATCAGCGGGGCGACGTCCTCGGCCGGCTTGGTCGCCGGCGTCGGCGGGGCCGGGGGCCTGGACAGGAACTGGAGGCCGGCGACGATCGCCGCCCCGATCATCACGCCGATCAACGCTCGCCAGTCGACGGACTTCATGTGCCGAACTCCGGGGCGGCCACGGAGACGAACACCAGTTCGCCGGTCGCGGACGCCTGACACGATTTGATGACGGTCGCGCTCAGGAGCGGACCGACCGGGACGCCGGACCGCCCGGCGCTCCCGTGGGACGCGGCCGCGGCCTTAAGGTCGCGGAGGGCGTCGAGCATCGCCGCCGGCAGGCGGTCCAGCTCCCGCAGGTGCTTCCCGACGAAGTCGGTCGCGGTGTACCCGTAGGTGGTGCCGACGAGACGGACGAACGCCGGCGTCACCGACTGGACGATCCCGTTCTGTGCCGTCACCCACCGGGCCACGTCGGGCGACGCGAGCAACTCCAGGGCGGACAGCCGGTGCCTCAGTTCATCCAGGTGCTTCTGGCAGACCTCGTGGTCTTGCTTCAGGTGCGAGGTCAGGTGGGTCCACAGCCACGCGAACCCAGCCCCGAGCGGGCCGATGAGGATGGCCGCCGCGGTCGCGCCGGCGATGATGAGCTGCGGCCAGTCGAGCGACATCCGTCGTCCTCACGGCGTGGGCGATCGGGGGCCGGCACTACGCGATCAAGTCGGCGACCGGGGAGCCGCCGACCGCCATCCACAGCACCTGCTCGGGCGTTAGGGCGCTCGACCAGATCGCCATGTCGTCGTACTTGGCCGCGCCGCTCTGTGGAGCCTGAAGGATCAGCTCGCCCATCGGGTTGAAGTACAGAGTCTCCGGGAATACCGCTTGCGGCGGACCCGACGCGACGCCGTCGAGGTAGAGTTGGGCCGACCCGGCGCTCACCACCAGGGCGACGTGATGCCACCCTGACGTCGCCCCGAAGAATCGGTCCATCCCGACGCCGGCCGCCTCCAGGTGAACACCGTTGCTGACGTCGAAGTCGGCGCGGTCGATGTCGAACCGGATGACGGCCGTCCCGAACCCGTCGGTGATGGACACCGTCCCGGCCGATGCGCCAGTGATCTCGCCCCAGAACGCGATCGTGTACGTGCCGGCCGTGTCGCCGGAGAGGATGCCGCCCCAGTAGGTGCGGAGGTCGCCACTAAAGAAGCCGGCCAGCGACGCGCCCTGGCCGAACTGCCCGGCCACGTAGCTCACGTTCGCCGGGGTCAGGTGCCAGTTGTTACCCGAGTCGTCGTTGGCGTCTCCGTCGAACGGCCAGTACGCCACCGGCGCGGGCACCGTCTGCGGGGTCGGCCCTCCCCCGCCCGGCGGCGGGCGGTACGCGAGCAGGCTGGCGGTGACGCCGATAATCACGTCGACCTCCCCGCCGCCCGGCAGCGGCAGCGTTTCGATGATGCGGACGCCCACGGGTGCCCCTCGGGTTAGGCCGTCGCGCTGCCGTCCGGCTTGAACACCAGGATCGTGCCGGACGTCACGGTGATCGACGTGACGTAGACCGGGATCATGACGCCGACGGGCACGGGCACGGCCGCCCGCGTCTCGCCGGCCTGGGTGGTAAACGTGACGACCGCCTCGGCGAGCGCCATGAACCCGTTCGCCGTGTACGCGCCGTAGGTGGTGGTCCCGCCGGTGAGCACGTCGCAGCTCGCCGCCGGCGACCCGTCGATCTCGTGGCGGCCGCCCCGGTGGGGCACGGGCTTCAGGGATGCCATGTCGGCCTCGCGGCGGGGCGGGTGCGAACGCGGCCGCCGGCGCGGGGCCGGCGGCCGCCGTGGCTGTCGCCGGCGGGTCAGGCGACCGCCGACGTCCAGGCGAGGTTGACGTCGACTAGGACCTCGGCGTTGGTCTCGGCGGTCGTGCGGGCGGTCAGCGCCTGCCCGATCAGCCCGTACATCTGGTTGCGGAACGTGGTCGTCGAGCCGGCGTCGGTGGGGGCCGAGAACGACTGCTTGTTGACCCGCCCGTGCTCGTTCGTGGTCGCCGCCGCCGCCGTGCTCGCCGCCGACCCGGTGGCCGCCACCAGCTCGTCCCCGACCGCGAACGCGATCGCCTGGGCGACGCTGTTCTTGACGATGGCGCGGCCCTTCAGGACGCCCCAGAACAGGTCGCCGTTCGGGCACCCGGCGGACGGCAGGAACTCGTCCACCACGACCGGCCGCTGCTCGGCCGCCGTCTTGACCTTGCCGTCGACCCGGAACTGGTTCGTCGTGCTGACGTGGCAGACCTCTTTGCCGAGGATCGCGACGCCAGTGCTGTTGCGGAAGATGCGGCAGACGACCCGGGTGTTCGACCGCGGCGTCTTGGCCCCGGCCGCCGAGTAGTCGAGGTCCTCGAACTCCTTCGTGATCCCCTCCAGCTCGGTGCCTTCGAGGTTCGCGGTGTCGATCGACCGGCCGCCGTAGTAGGTCTCCCCCCGGCCGAACGGGGGGCTGTTGTCGCGCGACATGGGGGTGGTCCTGTGGGGCTGTGTGGGGAACCGGGGGCGACGGGTGGCGGCCGCCGGCGAGCGCCGGCGGCCCTAGCTACGGTCACGGGCCGGTGTACTGGTACAGCTTCGCGAAGGACCGCGGGTTGTACTTCACGTTCCCGTAGAAGTCGACCATGAAGCGGTACGACTGGGTCGACATCTCCAGCTCGGGGCCGGTGACCTCGAACAGCTTCGGCTGCATCGAGACCAGCTCCATCTGGTTCGTGTTGAACACGTAGGCGGTCGACGCCGGCGTGCCGAACTCCCAGAACAGCTCGACCCCGTCGAACACCACCGACGCCGGGAACCCGAGGGCCACCTTGCCCGAGTCCGCGCCGCGGGTGACGTTGATCTGCTCCTTGTCATCCATGACGCTGAGCAGGGTCCGGTACATCTCGTCGGTCATGAGCACGAGGTCGGGCGCGCCCTTCATCGACTTCGACCGCCGCGCCTTCATCAGCGCGTACCGGACGGCGTCGAACCCGTTCTTGCTCCACGTCTGGCCGGACCCGCCCCAGTTCGAGCTGCCGTAGTCGACCAGGATGGGCGACCAGAAGTCGTAGTGGGCGTCGCCGTACCCGTCCGGCCACGTGCCGGTCCACGACCCGCCGTAGGCCCCGGGGACGCACGAGATGCCGGCGTAGGTGCTCGACGGGCTGCGGACCACCGACCCCGAAATCGCCCCGCCGTCGCCGGTGAACGTCTCCAGCCCGTGCAGCTTCCGCGTGTTGCTCGACCCGTTGCCGTACAGCTCGTCGCAGAAGTTCTCCTCGATATCCTCCATCATCGACTCGGCGATGCCGGCGAAGATGTTGATGATCTGCGCCGGCCCCTTGTTCTTCAGCCGGTCCATCTTGCTGACCATGTCGGTCAGGTTGTAGGACCGCCAGTCCATCTCGGCCGTCTTGTGGCGGTCCCGGCGGGCGAAGGTGATGGTGTCGCCGTCCGCGTACCCCATGAGCGGGGCGCGCTTGTACTTCACCTTCCAGTCGAGCTTCCGCCCGCCCTCGCCGTAGGTGATCCGGCCCTTCGACTTCAGCATCGCCAGCAGCCGCCGCTGGCGCAGGATGTTGACCTCCACTTCCTTCAGGTAGCGGGAGGTCGTCGTGTTGACGATCGTGGTCCAGTCAGTCGCCATGAGACGGCTCCGCGCCAGGGGCTAAAGGGGGACGGGGGCAGGCCGCCGGCGGGCGCGGCCCCGGGTCAGTGGGTGGTCGACGGTCAGCCGGCGATGCCGTGGCGGGCGAGTTCCGCCGCCATGTCGGCCGCCATCCGCCGCCCGGCCGGGCCGGGGTCGTCGCCCGGGGCCAGGGGGGTCGCCGGGGCGTAGTTCGGGGCGGTCAGCGGGCCGACGCCGGGCTGGCCGGGGGCTACGCCGGGCGACGCGATTAGCCCGGCGTTGCCGGCCGCGTGCTGCCCGGCCGCCTGCTGGCGGGCTTGGTGCAGCTGCATCAGGACAGTCGCCCGCACCCGCTCCTCGGCCAGCTGCTGCTGCAGCCGGAGGTCGGTCACCCCGCGGGCCTGCAGGTCCTGCACGGTCCGCTGGAACAGCTGGCCCATCGCCGACAGCTGCGGGCGGCCGTACAGGTCGACCGCCGGCTGGCCGCCGGCGTCCCGCTGGTACAGCCAGTCGGCGTTCTGCTGGATGTACGTGTTCGTGAAGTTGCGGTCCTCGACCGTCCCGATCTGCTGCTGCGCCTGCCGGGCGGCCCGCTCGTCGACCAGCCGCTCGATCGCCGGGCCGAGCAGCTTCATCGGGTCCTGCCAGAACGTCCGCTGCGCCTCCTGCAGCGACTTGACGTGGTTCTGGTAGTCGACGTACATCTGCGGCGGGCAGAACGGGCCGGGCTTGAGGTCGCCGGTGGCCGGGTCGGTCTCGAAGAACCGGAGCGCGCCGTAGTCGAACGCGGTCACCCCGAACGGGTTCGCCGGGGCCTGCGGCTGGGCCGGGGCCTGCGGCTGGGCGGCCGGCTGCGGCTGCATCCGCTGGTAGTACGCCTCCTGGCCGACCCGCGCCCAGTATTCGGCCTGCTGCAGCCGGCGGTCCCGCTCCTGCAGCTGGGCCTGGAGCTGCTCGACGGTCTGCGGCTGGCCGGGGGCCGGGGCCGCGGGGGCGGCCGGCGTCGCCCCGGGGGCGGCGGGCTGGGCCAGCCCCTGGGTCGCCTGCGTGAGCAGGTCCCGGAGGCCCATCGGCGGTGCGACACCGCCGGCGGGAGCTTGCGCCCCGCCGGCGGCGGCCGAGACGCCGCTTCCACCAGGAGCGGCGACCGGGGCCGGCGCGGCGGGGGCCGCGGCCGGCGTGTGGCTCGGGGGCGGGGCGGCCGGCGTGGTCGACGGTGCGGCGGCCCCGGTCGTGGTCGGTTCCATACGGCCTTTCTCGCGTGGTGGTGAGCGTCTCGGCAGACGCGGCGAACGTCGTCATGAATGCCACCCGCCCGCCCGCGGCGCAAGCCGGCCGCCCGCGGCCGCCGGCACCGGCCGACCGGATCGGGCTAGGCGCGGCCGCCGGGCGACGGTATGAGGCCCGCCCCACCGGAGACCCGCGAATGGTGAGCCACCCGAAGGGCGTCGACTGCACCCGGGCCGAGGCGCTGGCCCTGGTCATGGCCTACGACGAGGCGATGTGCGTCGCCTTCCTGGCGGTCTCGGCCGCGTTCCGCAGCCCGGCCGCGTCGACCCTCAACCCGGTCATCACCGCCTCGTCGCTCGTCAGGCTGGCCGCCGAGGCGACGCCGATCGTCGACCGCCTGCGGAAGATTGGGCTTGATTCGGTCGACGGCTGAGGTACAAGTCGTCCCGTCGCCCACGAGGAGCCGAGATGACGACCGAGGCCGCCGCACTACTCTCTCGAATGAGAAGCATGACCGGGCCGGGCCGCCGGAGCGGCGGCGGGACGTGGTTCGCCCACCGCAAGGTCGTCGGCCGGGACAACGCCGGCGCGGCCGCCCTGAACGAGCTGCGGGGCCTCGGGCTGGTCGAGAGCTACGGCACCGACCGCAACCGGCATCACGCCCTGACCGAAGCCGGCCTCACCTGCCAGGAGTTGAAATGATCCCCAGGATGCCGTACCGCCCCGGCCCGTGGGCCGCGGGCACCGACGAGGACGCGAACATCGTCTACTCGCCGTCGCTCGACGCGATCGCCGAGGCCGACAGTGAGGACGCCGCCTTCATCGCCACCGCCCCGGCGATGGACCTCGCGCTGGCGATGCTCGCCGCCGGGGCCGCCCGGCTCAACCGGAGCGGCCGGCTGGTCGAGTTCTGCGCGGGCGGGCTGTGCTACGTGTACTCGGGCGACTGGAACGTGGTGATCGGCACCGCCGGCTGGGAGCGGTGCCGCCGCCTGCTGGCCGAAGCGGAGGCGAAGTGACATGGCGAAGGGCGACGCCGCGAAGCTCGACTGGTCGTCGCCAGTAACAGTGGCGAGGTTCGAGAAAAGGTACAAGCGAGGCAAGGTAGGCGAGTGCTGGGCGTGGCTGGGAGCTTCGGCAAACTGCGGCTACGGCAGCTTTCGCTATATGGGGCGCAACCGCAATGCCCACCGTGTTGCGTACATGATCGCCAACAAGGTGTCCTTAATTCGCAGCCAAGTGGTGCGGCACAAATGCGACAACACGCCATGCGTAAACCCGGCCCACCTTGAGGTCGGCACCATGAGCGACAACACGCAGGACATGATGAAGCGTGGCAGGCACAGGAGCGTGCCACCAAAGCAGGGCTTTGGGGAGAATAATACTCGCGCCAAGCTGAGCACTAAACAGGCGATCGAGTCACACCGCCTTCGCGACGCCGGGTTCAAGATTGGTGCCATCGCCGAAAAGATGAAGGTGTCGAGATCAGCTATGTCCAACCTTCTCTCTGGGCTGAATTGGCCGCACATATATCGAGCCGTTCGAGGTGAAAATGCCAGTAAAACTCGGCCGCGCCGAAGGCGCTGACTTTTCGACTGTACAGCAAGTTTTCACCGACGGCGGCCTGTTGAGCGCCAACCCGTCGAGGGTCGGCGGGACCTGGGCCTTCTGCTACGTCGACCGCGAGGACCGGCTGGTCGGCGGCGCGAGCGGCGTCGTGCTGCTGGGGGAGACGGGGCTGAGCGAGGTCTCGAACAACACGACCGAGCTGCTCGCCATGCTGCTCGCTCTGGAGCAACTCCCGGACGGCTGGGAGGGGGATGCTTTCAGCGACAACGAGACGACCCGCATCCGCTGCACCTACGCCGCCACGTGCAAGATGAACGGCGTGCCCGGCCCGTGGGTGCCCCGGTTCCGCAACGTCGTCGACCGCCTGGGCGGGGTCGTGTTCCACCTGCTCGGCGGGCACCCGACGAAGGCCGACCTGATCGCCGGCAAGCGGGCGAAGGACGGGATGCCGGTGTCGAAGTGGAACGTCTGGTGCGACCTGCAGTGCGAGTCGCAGGCGAAGCGGTTTCGCCTGGACGCCGCCAATCACGGAGGAATTTAATGGACAATGTCACAATCGCCTGGGTCGCCGCGCTGGCGATCAGCCTGTTCGCGCACTGGGTCGCGATTGCCCACGTCGCCCGCCGCCGGTTCGACAAGGGCTACGACATCGGCTTCTGGAACGGCACGATCCGCGGCCGCGGCGAGAAGGTCGACAGCCTGTACCCGCTGTTCGTCGATCAGCGGGCGTGGTCCCGGGCGACGTTCGGCCCGGAGTCGTTCAAGGGGCCGCGGGGGCCGCTCGACCACCTGGGGAAAGAGGCCAACGAAGCCTACTACGAGGCCGACCCGGAGAAGCAGAAGGTCGAGATCATCGACTGCCTGATCCTCACCCTCGACGCGGCGTGGCGCGCCGGGATGAGCTACGACCAGATCGTCGACACCTACTACGCCAAGATGAAGAAGAACAAGGCCCGCGTGTGGCCCGACTGGCGGGGCACCGACCCGGACAAGGCGATCGAGCACGACCGCACCTTCGACGGCGTCTGACACCATGAAGAAGCCCAAGCTGCTCCGCAGCCACCAGATCGTCCGGCGTCAGCCGTTCTGCCCGAGCTGCCGCGGCCGGCGGCTCGCCCAGACACACCCGGTCTGCCCGCAGTGCCGCAACGGCATCTGCTCGGTCTGCCACGACACCGGGTGCCACTGCTGCGGCTGGAGGACGTCCTTCCAGCGCAGCCTCGGCCGCAGCCACCACCACCAGGGAGGGTAGGGCCATGCCCCCGCGCACGAAGGCCGCCGAGTCGATCATGTCGCTCGTCGACCCGAAGAACTGCACCCGGTGCCCCGGCACCGACATCGCGACCGGGTGGGTGTTCGTCACCACCGACGTCGCCCGCCGGCTGCTCGAATTCAACGTCCCGAACAACCGCAAGCTGATGCCGGTGACCGCCGGCCGGCACGCGACCGAGATGAAGTCCGGCGACTGGATCGTCACCCACGAGGGGATCGGGGTCGACGTCGACGGGTTCATGGTCGACGGCCAGCACCGGCTGACCGCGATCGCCGAGTCGGGCGTCGGGCAGTGGTTCCTGGTCACCGTCAACCTGCCCAAGTCGGCCGTCCAGGTCATCAACCGCGGCCGGTCACGCACCCTCGCCCACGCCCTCCAGGTCCTCGGGTACGAGGGGGCGACGACGCGGATGGTGGCCGCCGCCCGGGTCATGCACAACGGCGTCCACCACAACACCGGGCACTCCGCGGTCAGCGACACCCGGCTCCGCAAGTTCATCGACGACCACGCCGAGGCGGTCGGGTTCGGCGTCGCCCAGACGGCCGGGAAGAAGGGGATGAACGCGATCATGGCCGGGCTGGTCGCCCGCGCCTTCTATCACCACCCGCAGGACCAGCTCAAGCGGTTCGTCCTGGCCGTCGCCGACGAGGTCCCCGAGGCCGACGGGAGGGCGGGCGACAAGATGGCCCGTCGGCTCGGGCAGATGATGCGCGAACTCGGGGCCGGGCCGAGCGGCACCCGCGTCGTCCTGTACCGCAAGGCCCAGAACGTGCTCAAGACGTGGGCCGCCGGCATGTCCCTGGACGCCATCCGGGAGGTCGAGGACGACCTGTACCCGCTCCCGGGTGAGGCCGCAGCGTAACTGCCCGCCCGGCGTTGACAGGTCGACGCCGGGCGGTACACTCACCCGCACCACCCCAGGAGGTCGACGCGATGAACGCCGCCGCGGACGAGAAGCCGCTGATCGTGAACACGCCGACGGAGGCCGACCCGACGGCCGAGCGGCTCCAGGTCAACATCGACAACGCCGAGGACGACCATATCTCCCGCGGGATGCTCGGCGACCGCCTGTCCGAGCTGAACGACCCGCGGGGCGAGGGGTACGTCGCCCTCGGGGCGATCGGGTTCATCTGCTGCGGGTTCGTCACGTCGTCCATCGCCGGGTTCCGGTGGTGCGTGACGGCGTCCAAGAACCCGAAGCTGTGGAACGCGATCGACGACCAGTGGTGGCTGCTCGCGTCCGGGCTGAAGGAGGTCCCGAAGGAGGACGACTTCTTCCCGACCTACTCGGCCGAGTCCTACAAGCTGTACCCGAACCGCCGCGCCCTGGAGAACCGGCTGGCCCTGGCGTTCGCCGAGCTGCCGCCGGAGCGGAAGCCCGAGGTCATCGCGGCCGGCGTCCGGCGGCGCGAGGAGTGGGAGGCCAAGCTCGCCGCCAAGAAGGCCAAAGAGGCGGCGGCGGTGAAGGCCGCGGCCGCCGGCACTTAGCTGACCGGCCGCGGTCGCGGCGACGAGACGCTCGACGACCTGCTCGGCATGGCCGACGGGTCGGTCCTGCTCGTCCCGGTCACGATCTACAGCCGGAAGGTGTCGCCCGGCGTCGGTGCCCAGTGGCTCGTCCAGAGGAACGCCCGCCGTGCCTGCGACGCCGACTGACGCCGAACGGTACGCCCACTGGATGCGGCAGTACCTCGCCGCCCAGCACGCGCTCGACTGGATGACCGGGGCGAGCATCCGCCCCGTCGCCCGGCTGGTCTACGAGACGTACCTCGGCCCCGGCCCCGACCAGCGGTGGGTCGAGTTGGAGCTGCGGGCCATCTTCGAGCTGGCGAAGCTGAAGAAGCAGCCGGTCCGGGAGCGCTGACATGATGACGCCGGAACAGCGGGCGGCGGCGATCGCCGAGCAGCGCCAACAGGTCGACTACTGGCTGCGGCGGCTGGACGAAGGTCGGGTGAGCGCCAACATGACGATCCGCTACTTCACCAGCCACCACTACGGCCACTACGCCCAGCTGTGCGCCCAGGACGCCGCCAACCTTGAAGCCAACGAGCCTGCACTGGGTCGTCCCGAATAGCTGGCTGACCTACGCCGACGAGTGCGACGCCATCGGCGCGACGGTGTCGGCGTCGGTCAACCGCGAGGTTGCCCAGCAGGTGATCCAACACAACTGCGGCGAGATCGCCGCCGAGGTCGACGATGCCGCGTAAGGTGTCCGCCCTGGCCCCCTGGTTCGGCTCGAACCGGCTGCTCGCCCCCGAGGTCGGCAAGCGGCTGGCCGGGTGCAAGTGGGTCGGCATCCCGTTCGCTGGCGGCATGTGCGAGCTGCCGCACATCAAGGCCCCGACCGTCCTGGTCAACGACCTGCACGCCCACGTCGTCAACCTCGCCCGGGTGGTCAAGGACGACCGCGAGCGGCTGGTCGAGGCGGTCGAGGCCCTGCCGTTCCACCCGGCCGTCCTGAAGGCGGCCCAGGAGCGGTGCCAACTCCGCGACCTGGGGATGCCGCCGCCCGGCGACCACCCGCTCAACTGGGCCGCCGACTACTTCGTCTGCGCCTGGATGGCCCGGTCGGCGACCGCCGGCACGGGCGACGAGTTCGAGGCCGGGCTGTCGACCCGGTGGACGGCCACCGGGGGCGACTCGGTGGTCCGGTTCCGCAACGCGGCCGCCGGCCTCGCCGACTGGCAGGCCGCGATGAAGCGTTGCACGTTCACGACGCTCGACTGGCGCGACTTTATGCGCGAGGTCCGCGACGCCCGCGGCCACGGGGTCTACGCGGACCCGCCGTTTCCGGGGCCGGGCAAGCGGTACAAGCACTCGTTCGACGACGGCAAGCACCTGGAGTTGGCCCGCGGCCTCGGCGCGCTCGCCAAGACGGCCGTCGTCGCCCGGTTTTACGACGTGCCGCTCGTCCGCGAGCTGTACCCGGAGGGCCGGTGGCGGTGGCACCGGCTCGCCGGCGGCAGGAAGCAGTCGAACGCGGCCGCCCCCGAGGTCCTCATCTGTAACGAGGCCGCCCCATGACCACTCTGCCGACCACCTGCCACTACTGCAGCGGGGCGACGACCGCCTGCGACTCGGTCCCGGACGCATCCATTCCCGGCTGCACGCCGGCCGAGGCCGGCTACCGCGTCGTCCCCCTCTGCTGGCTCCACGCGGCCGAGCGGCGGCGGGTGGCGACGGCGCGGGTCCGCGACGCGATCATCTGCCCGACCCAGGGCATCGCCCGGGTCGACTACGGCCGGGCCGGCGGCGACGTCGTCTGTCCCGAGTGCGGCCGCAAGTATTACGACCACAAGGCCGACGCCGACCACCCGTTCTTGACCGTCCTGTGCGACGGTGGGCTGGTGAAGCTGTGACCCCGGCTGAGCTGTGGGCCGCAATGCAACGGTCCGCGATGGGCAGGGGCTGGGTCGCCGACACGTCGGCCGGCATGGTCGACTACTTTCTGACGCAGTTCGATTGCCACGGGCACCGCGGCCGGCTGGGGATCGCCATGCGATGGATCACCGCCGACGCCAGGGAGATCGCCGAAACTATGGAGAGCCGCCATGCGTAACCTGCTGAACCGCCTCGCCGGGTTCGTCGACTGGGCGGGCGAGACCGTCCTGTTCGTGCTGCTGGAGCTGCCGATCCTCGGCCTGCTCTGGGTCGGACTGCGGACGTGGCACGCCGCCCGCGGGTACTGCTGGCCGCACTGCCGGGAGAGCATCCGCCGGCCGGGCCAGAGCGGCGTCGTCATCAACATGGTCTGCCCGAAGTGTGGCCGCGAGGCGTCGTAATGACCCCGGCGCAGCTGTGGGCCGAGCTGGGCCGCCGGTGGGACCCCATGTGGCGGCCCGCCGACGAGACGGTCGCGGCGGTGCTGGCCGCGGGGCACGAGTTCGGCGGCCGCGTCCCGGGCACCGGCCGCAACCGGGTCTACGAGCGGTTCCAGATGGGCCGATACCAGCGTGAGGTTCAGGCGTGGGCCGCCAAGCTCGCCGGGGGCGCGGCATGACACCGCTGCAACTGGCCGGACTGATGGCCGCCCACGGCTACACGGTTCCGATCGTCCACGCCCACGACGCCTTCGTATCGGTCGACGCCCTGATCGACTTCGGCGGCTACCGCGTCTGGCTCCAGCAGGACGACCCGGGCGACGGCCGCGGTCCGGTCCGCGTCATGTATCCGGGCGACATCCGCGTCGCGCGGGCCATGTGGGCGACGCAACAGTTCGCGGCGATGGAGTGCCGATGACGCCCCAGCAGCTGCACGCCGCCGACTACCCGGGAGAGCGACCGTTCGCCTTTCTCATGACGGGCGGCACGCGAGAGGAGGTCGCCCGGGGACTCGGGTGCGACTGCAGCACGTGCCGGCCGCAGTTGCAGCAGCTGGTCCAAGACAGCGCCGCCCACGTCGCGGAGTGCGCATGACCCCGAACGACCTGTGGGTTCGCCTGTGGTCGGAGCGGAATCGGTGGCAGGGGTACTCCGACACCCTCCGCGACGTCGACCGTGTCGCCCGCGGCGAGAGCTTTCTCGGCCCGCTCGTGCAGAACCTGATGCAGTGGTACGCCGCCCAGGCCGAGCAGGAGACGTGAATGACGCCGGCCGCACTGTACCCGCTTTGCGCGACGGCCTACTCGCACCGGCCGGCGTGGTTCGGCTACGACCCGCAGGGGTTCGGCGAGGCCGGGCTGCTCAAGTACCCGTGGGCGCACTACCTCATGCGGATCGTCCAGGCCGAGGCCCGGAGGCGGTGCGAATGACGCCCGAGCAGGTCTACGCCGCGGCCGCGTCGCACCCGTTCGTCGTCCCGGGCGACGGCTGGCTCCCGCCGTGGGAGACGACCCACGTCCACGCGATCGACTACTGCCTGGAGTTTTTCAACATGAACTTCGACAACCTGGATGCCGCCTTCGCCGCCCAGGAGCACACCCAGGCCGTCGCCCAACTGGAGGCCGCGTGACCCCGCACGAGCTGCACGCGGCGGCGGTCGCCCAGGCGGCCGGGCCGCGGTCGGACGCCGAGCTGTCGCCGCTGGCCGTGTTCATGGTCGACCGCCGGGCGCGGTGGATGCTGGGCGACGCCGACCTGATCGACGCCCCGGGATTCTCGGTCGGAGCTTCAGGGGTCGCCAGGGCGGTGATCGCCCTGCACACGATGCGGTCGACGCAGCGGTTCGCGGCCGCCTGCGAGGAGTACAGCCTGTGACACCCGACGACCTGTGGATACGAGGCGACGAGCTGGCCGCCGCATGGTGGCACGCGGCCCACTGGTGGCTCGACTGGTGGCAGGCCGGCCTCCACGGCGGCGACGCACAGAAGGAAGTCCAGTTTGGCGCAGCCTCGGAGTCCGCGTGACACCCGACGCCCTGTGGGCGGCCGCCGCCCGTGTCCCGATCCCGCCGCAGCTCAACGTCGCGCTCGGCCGCCACGTGCGGACCTGGGTCGATTTCGTCGTCAGGTGGGGTGGCGACGTGTATCAGGGCCGCTACCCGCACCACGTCGAGCCGTGGCTAAGGATGTGCCAGATCGCGGCCCAGCACGCGGCCCGCATGGAGGCGGAATGACGCCCGAGCACCTGTGGCACCTGATGTCGACCGTGATCTGGCAGAAGGCGGCCCGGCAGCGGCGGCTCGCGGCCGAGGCCGTCGGGTGGGACCTGGAAGTGCTTGGTGACGAAAGCGTCACATTCGGCCCCTGGCGGACGGCATCGCTGGTGCGGATGGCCCAGGGCCGCGTCCAGGCGGCGGCCCGGTCGGCGGTCCGCGAAGTCGTCGGGAGGCTGAAGTGACGCCGCAGCAGCTGTGGAATCCGCCCGACAAGTGGGCCATCTGGACGCGGGCCGACCGGCACGAGATCGGCCGGTGGCTCGACACGGTGCGAATTTCGCCGGGCACCATCCTCCGGTTGGGCGACGGCATGTACATGCACAACCTGCGGATGGCGATGCGGATGCTGCAGCAGGTGGCGGACCGGATCGCCGGGAGTGACAGCCCATGACCCCGGTCGACGTGTGGCTGGCGGCGGTTCGCGACTACCCGAACGCGACGGCCGACGTCGAGGCCATGTGCGACCGCCTCCACCCCCAGCACAGCCCGGTGCAGGCCCAGCGGCTGTTGCAGTGGGAGTGCGGGTGGGTCGCGGAGGACGTGCATGACGCCGCAGCAACTGTGGGCCGCGCCGAGCGACCTGATCGCGGACTGGCAGTGGTACGTCGACCAGTTCCTCGCCGGCGAGCTGACGGTCTCGGGGCGGCCGGAGCCGGGGCTGGCGCAGAACTGGGTCCAGTGGGCGGCGGGCCGCCTGGAGGACGACCTGTGACGCCGGCGGAAGTGTGGGTGACGGTCGGCCGCGGACTGCCGGCGAGCGCGCGGTGGATCGCCGCGATGCTGGGCTACGGCTCGGCCGCCCAGGTGCAGCGGGTGCAGCGGCTGACGCAGCACTTCGCCAAGCACGAGGCCCTGTCATGACGCCGGCCGAGGTCTGGGTGATGATGGAGGCCGACGACCGCCCGGTCTGCGACTGGATTACGGGCGGGATGCCGGCGGTGGTGACCCCGCACCCGCGGTCGGTCCAGATTTGGGTGCAGCGGATGGCGGCCGAGGCCGCCGGGGGTGAGGCGTGACGACCAGACCGCTCCTGCTCGACCTGTTCTGCGGAGCCGGCGGCTGCTCCGTCGGCTACCACCGGGCCGGGTTCGACGTCGTCGGCGTCGACCTGAAGCCGCAGCCGCGGTATCCGTTCCCGCTCCTGCGGGCGGACGCGCTCGGGGCGCTGCGGTGGCTCCTCCTGGGCGGCCCGATCGCGTTCTCGGACGGACGGGAGCGGCGGCTGGCCGACGTGGCGGCGGTCCACGCCAGCCCGCCGTGCCAGGCGTTCTCCTCGATCAGCCGGGTGTTCGGCGTGCAGCATCTTCACCCGGACCTCGTCGCGCCGACGCGGGAACTGCTGCGGGCGGCCGGCAGGCCGTGGGTCATGGAGAACGTGCCGCGGTCGCCGCTCGCGAACCCCGTGCGGATCCGCGGCGACCTGTTCGGCCTCGGGGTGATTCGTGAGCGGTGGTTCGAGACGTCGTTCCCCGTCGATCAGCCGGCCTTCCCGGCGAAGAAGCCGCGGATCGGGGAGGGATACTTCACGGTGACCGGCAAGCCGGGCGGGAACAACTGCAAGAAGTCGGGCGGCCGGCAGGTGAGCGGCGGGTCGACGGCCGAATGGCGGCGGGCGATGGGGGTCGACTGGATGACCGCGGCCGAGCTGCCCCAGGCGATCCCGCCGGCGTACACGGAGTGGGTCGGGGCGCGGCTCATGGCGGCCGTGAAGGGGGAGGTATGACGCCGATTAACCTGTGGGTAGCGGCGGACGCGGTTTACGCGGGCGAGGTCGACGACCGCCTCCTCCATGCCGGGTGGCGGGCGCTCAGCGCCGACCTCGGTAGCTGGTTCGGGAGGGACGCGCAGCGGCTGGTCCAAAGGCTGGCGGGCCTGAAGGCGGCGGGCAAATGACGCCGGCGCAGGTGTGGGCCGAGCTGCTCGGGCGGCCGAACGTCTTCTGGCGGTGGATCACCGGCCGGTACGATGTGTGGCCGAGTCAGCCGGACCCGGAGGAGGTCCAGGTTCAGGTCCACATCGCGTCGCGGCGGCTCGCGGAGGGCGTATGACACCCGATTGCGTCCATGCGGCCGGGGTCAGCGGCACGAGCCACGCCTACTGGTTGGAGCGGTTCGACGTCACCGATCACCCGACGATCGGTGCCCTCGTGGCGCTGATGGCTCAGGAGCGGGTCCAGACGGCCGCGCGGCGGCTCGCCGAGGCCGACTGAGCCGTAATCGGCAGGTTCCGCAGAATCGTTCGTTTCCGCAACGGGGCAGGTCGTGACGCCGCAGCAGGTCTGGGACAAGTCCGCGCTGCCCTGGGTCGCCGTCATCACCCACCATCTCCTCGCGGGCACGGTCCGCGACGCCCAGTTCTGGGTGCAGGCCGAGGCGTGGCTCTTGGCGGAATAGCACTTCTCAGGCGTTTTTGCACGGATGCCCGCAGACCCCCATTTTTGCCACCGCCACGCCACGATCGTTTCAGTGGGACCTGGAGTGCCTCCTAGGGGGCGATCGTCGATCCTGAGCGATCCTGTAACGAATGCGGGGCATTGGCTGGGTCAAAGACGGTCGGAAGAAAAAGTCCCGGAGTGATCCGTAAGACCCCCTGCCCCGGCCGTTGGGGCCTCCCCCGGGCTGGTCCTGGCGTCCTGGTCACGTCGCAACCCCTTACCACGCCTGCACTTCGCAGCGTCGCTCTGCCTGCACCAGCCCTGCCCACCCCCGCATATCCCCTACAACCTGCCTGCTCTCTCCTCCCATGCCTACGCTGACTGCCCTGCGTAGCAACGCCCCGCTCCGCGGCAGGTTGCCGTGCGTGGCTCGGGGTGGCATCGCCCCCGCCGACCCCCGCAGGCCCACCGATCCGCACTCGCCTGCGGCTCGCCGCTCCACGGGTCGGACGTAACTGCTCAGTGCCCCACCCCACCCTCCCCCTATAGTCCCCCTCCCTGGCCCCTCCCCAGGGCCTGTTCCGTGCCCCGGGGTTGGGCGACGCCGTTGGGCCGGTTTTCGGCGTGGCATGAACCCAGCTCCGGCCCGGCCTCAACCCCCGGCGTACCGTGCCCGGCGTCACGGCACCGTAACGCTACCCGTAACGCGGGGCGTAACGCCGAGCGTCACCAGGGCGTGACGCCGCCAGGGATCGCGCGCGCGGTTTTCTCGCGCCCGCGCACGCGGTACTCCGCGCGATCGCGCGTCCCTTTGCCAAAATTCGCCGGTTTTGGTCACGCCTCAAACCGAGCCTGAATTCCGCCCCGACGCGAATCCGAGGCCCCGCGGTTGCGACCCGGAGCGGAAGTTTCACGGCCCGGCGCGAAGATTCCCAAAACCCGCGAGTCGGGTTTGCCTTTTCGGCCGGGTCGAGCGATGATTGACCCCGTCGGCGGAAATTCCCGTCGACCAACCCCGCCGATGCGTCCCTCACCCGGAGCGTCCCATGTCCAGCCCCGCCACCGTCCCCACCCTCGCCGCGTGGTGCGCCGAGCACGGCGTACTCCCCACCCACCCCACCACCGAGTCCGGTGCCGTGTCCGTGCTGTGCCCGCCTGGCACCCCGGCCCGGGCCGCCCTGCACCGGCTACACGACTACCGGGTAGACCACACCGCCGGCCCGGTGGTGTGGCTCACGCCGCACCCGGGGGAGCAGTGGGTGCTCGTCGTGGGCAACGTCGGCGTGGTGTACCACGGGCCGGACGAGGCCGCGGCCCGGCGGCTGTGGGCCGAGTACCAGGACTACCGCCCCTGGGGCGTCGACGACGTGGCGTCGCTGGTGCTGTACCGCGACGGGGAGCCGGTGGACGATCGGCCCGGCTACCCCGAGACGTGGGAGGCCGACCCGGAGGCCACGTGGTTCGGCGTCGGCGAAGACGGCGAGCACCACGCCGGGTTCTACCCCGACCGCGACGACGCCGAGTAGCGTCGGCCCCTCCCCCTGCCCCGGTGCCGTGAGCCGGGGCGCGAGGAGCGGCCGCCGTAGTGCCCTCACCACCGACACCAGTGTCCCTAACCCGGAGCTGTCATGACCCCCGCCGCGCTCGTCCCCCTGGCCCACACCGCCCCCGACGCCGTGCCCGGCACGCTCCGGGCCACGGCGGACCTGTACGCCGCCTACGCCGCCACCCCCGGCATCACGGCCCGCACCGCCGGCCAGTGGCGCAGGCTCGCGAAGGCCCTCCGCACGGCGGCCGACGCCGCGGCCGCCGCCCTCCCCGAACCCGCCCCCAAGCCCCCGGCCGCCAAGCCCACCCCCGCCGTCAAGCCGGCCCCCGTGGCGTCGCCCACGGTCCCGCCCGTGGCGGCCGCCGCGTAACCCCACCACCCCACGCCAGGAGCACCACCCATGAGCACCGACGCCGACACTGACGACACCGCCCCGCCCGCCGCTCAGCCCGCCGAGCGCGAGCTAGGCCGCCTGCCCCGCGGCCTCACCCTCCGCACCGACGACGGCGTCCGGTGGGTCACCTGCGACGCCCTGTCCCACGGCGACTACGGCGGGTACGGATCGCACGGCGTCGCCAACGTCCGAGACCTGCCCGCCCACGCCGAGCACCCGGACTGGTGGCCGGACGACGCCGACCACACCGACACCGACCGCGGCGGCTACGGCGGCGTGACCGCGTGGTGCCTCGACACCCACGCCAACCGCGAGCTGCTCCGGGGGCTGGTGGACGACTACCCGGCGCTCGACGACGTGACCGTGTCCGCCGTAGAGTCCGAGTGGGAGGACGAGGCACTCCGGGACTACGGCCTCACCGACATCGGCCGGGAGCTGGGGCGGCACTACGGCGGCGCGTGGCGGGACGCCTGGGACGACCTGCCGTCCGGGTGGGCCGACGACGCGCCGGACGGCCGCACCGACGCCACCCCGACCCAGCTCGACGTCTACGCCCTCGCCCGGGAGTTGACCAACACGTACCCCACGCCGGAGTACAGCGGCGTCTGCCTGCACGTCGACCGCCTAGCCCCGGAGGTCGCCCGGTGCCTGCTCCCCACCATGCTCGCCACGCCGGAGGGTCGGGCCGAGCTGGACGACTGGCTCGCCCGGGACGTGGGCGACGCCGTCCCGCCGCCGGCGTGGCGGGACGGCCCGGCCCTACTCACCGCCGTATGCGACGAGCTACAGGCGGCCGGGCCGTCCACCCTGGCGAACCTGCTCGCCGGGTACGTCCGCCGGTTCGGCCGCTTCGCCGACGCCCGCCCCAAAGCCTGACCACGCACCCCAGGACGAAACCGCCGCACGGCGGTCGCGGCGTAGCGCGCCGCCTGACGAGTCCCACGCCACCCCAGGAGCCAACCATGCCCGGCACCGCCAAGCACGAGTTCGCCACCACCGACGGCCGCGTCCTACGCCTGCACGACAGCGCCGCCGGCGGCCATTGGGCGACGATCGACCGCACCACGGTCTACGCCGTGGGCCGCAACGGGTGGCCGGTCCTGCCCGACCTGACCGCCGTTCCGGGCACGCCGGCCGACGTCCCGGCGTACAGCACCGCCGACCCGTTCGCCCCGGCCGCACCGCCGGCCCCGCAGACCGTGGGCGGCTACTGGCTGGAGCTGTTCGACACCCCCATGCCGGCCGCCCCGGCGACGCTGGCCCTCCCGCTCGGCGGGTACGACGGCACCGAGCTACGCGACGCCATGCGGCACGTCCGCCGCCTGTTCAACTCGTACCACCTAGCCCCGCACGTGCAGGCCGCGTACCTCGCCGCCCTAGCGACCCACTGCGCCGCCGTCCGCCGCGACTGACCCCGCCCGCTGACGAGCCGCCCGGCGGGGCGGCGAAACGGCCCCCGGGCCGTCCGGGATCGCACCACACCCCAGGAGACCGCCATGCGTACCGACAAGCTGACCGCCGCCGACATCGCCCAGTGGATCGACAACGACGAAGGGCTTTACAGCTGGTGGCGGTCGGAGCGGCCCCGCCTGAGCAAGCGGGAGTTCATCCGCGCCAACCGGGCCGAGCTGGAGCGGTGCATCCGCGCCGTGCTCGACGGCACCAAGCGGGCGCACTTCCTCCGCTACGGCTGACTAGGACGAAACCCGGCCCCGCCGGGTCGGCACGTGAGGCGTGCCCTGACGAGTCCCGACGCACCGGAGTCCCCACCATGCCCCGCAAGAGCGACACCACCACGCCCGCCATCCTGGCGGCCGGGTACAAGATCACCAAAGCCCACCCGGGCGGCCGCTGGTTCGAGGTCGAGCGGGCCGGCGTGCCCGCCCTGCTGCTCAAGCATCGCGCCAACTGCTGGCACTGGTTCGGCCGGGACGTCAGCGCCACCGCGAGCGGCCCGTCGGCTGCGGCGGCCGACGCCGGCGGGCTGGGTGACGTGGTCGACGGCGACACGTCCATGCGGACCTACCGCCAGCTCCTGAGCCTCGCCCCGCTCGTGCTGGTGGCCCGGTACGCCGGCCTCAGCACCGCCCGGAGCCAGATTCGCAAGTGATCGTCACACCGCACCCAGGAGTACAGCCCATGCGACTCACCGCCGTACACGTGGAGTTCTGGCAATCCTTCCAGCCCGTACCCGCCTGGGTCCGCGGCGTGCAGGGTGCCCAGGCGAAAGCCCGCGGCCGCATCGGGGCGGCCGACCCGCCGGCAATCGACGCCGTCGTAAACGCCAACGCCGGCCTGCGCCGCATGACGGACGGCGAGCTGTCGACCCAGAACGCCCTAAACCTGTTGCGCGGCGTTCGCCGGCGGGAGCCGTCGCTCCTGCCGTACCTGGACCGCGTCGCGGCCAACCCGGGCACGGTCATCAAGCCCGAGCACCGGGCCGCGCTGTTCCGCAAGTGGGCGCGCCGCATCCGCCGCGGCCGCCCGTAGCCCGAAACGCCCTCCGGGGCGTCGTGCCGTGAGGCGGCACCTGACGATGGGCGACGACACACCACACCGGGAGAGCGACATGACGAAGCGCATCAAGGGGCTACAGGCGTGGGTCCGCGGACTGGCCTGCGGCAACGTGGGCGACAAGCCCATCGGCTACACGTTCTCGTGCGAGCTGAACGCCGACTACGGCGACCGGCACGACGACGCCCAGGCGTGGGAGGAAGTCCGCATCGACCCGGACGCCCTCACGCTCGACCAGTGCCGGCAGGTACTGGAGCACCACGGGCGCGACCTGCCGTCGCCCAACCCGTGGGCGATGGACGCCGACGCCATGCGGGCCGCCCTGTCGGCCGAGCCGGACGAGTACGCCGCCGCCAACGGGTGGACGGCCGACGCCATCCGGCCGTCGCTGATCGAGGCCATCGACGACGAGGCCCTAGACGGCCTTCAGGCGTGGCAGGACGCCGCCCGGGACGTGTTCGATGAGTCCGGGGACACCTTCGTCCCCGTGATGAGCTACGCCTACCCGGCCCCCTACGTGGACAACGAGCAGGCCGCCCAACTCCTGCTGCACCTGTCGTCCCCGCTCTGCCTCGTGCGGATCGGCGGCGACCTGTTCCTGGGGCTTCAGGGCGGCGGCATGGACTTCTCGTGGGAGATTTGCGAGGCGTACACGCTGCTCGGGGCGCTGCCCCCGGTGCATTTCTGCGACCTGCCCGGCATGGCGGGCCGGGGCAGGTCCGAGCGGGACCGCCGCATCATCGCCGCGTGCAAGCGGTCGTGCCGGGTGCTGGCGCAGTGGGCACGGGAGACGTCGCGACGCCTCGACCGGCTGTAGCCCCAGGACGAAACCGCCGCAAGGCGGTCGCGCGGTGAGGCCGCGCCTGACGAGTCACCGCACCACACCAGAGGGCGACGGCATGGAGACGAAGGTGTTCCACGGCATCACGCACTACCCGTACACGCTGACGTTCACGTGCGGCCACCGCGAGCAGCGGTACGCCGCCCCAGCCCAAACCGACCGGACGTCGTTCGGCCTGTGCCCGAAGTGCGACGCGAAGCGCGACCGCGTCTGCAACAAGATTTGCCGCGACCTGACCGGGGCCGTCCCGGACGACCAGACCGTGCTCCGGTGGCGGCTGCGGGCCACCCCGGACGAGGTCCGCGCCGCCCTGGCCGCGGTCGACGGCTGGGAGCCGCGGATGGTTCACGACGACGGCACGGACCAGGGCCGCGAGCTGCGATATCACGGGGCGACGCTCGCCATGCTGGCCGACAAGGCGCGGGGCCGCCGCTGCGGGTGCGGGTGCGGGGCGTCCTGGGACCACACGGTCAGCGGCACCGCCGGGCTGAAGGCGGCCGTCTGGGCCGGGTGCCCGATCCACCGCGGGTCCGCCGTGTCGCTCCCGGTCGTCGGCCCGGAGGAGATCGGCCGCCTGACCGCCGCCCGGGAGTCGGCCGAGCGGCTGGGCATGGACCTGGACGACATGATCGAGGCGGCTGCGGCGGCCCGGTAGCCCAGGACGAAACCCGGGGCGGCCCGGGTCGCGGCGTGGTGCGCCGCCTGACGAGTCCAGCGCCCCGCTACCGGCGGGGCGGGCTGACCGAAGCGACCCCTACAGGAGAGGCGATTATGGACCAAGTTGTATCAGTCCGCGAAGCTCTGGCGGACGCCCGGCGGTACGTCGCCGACAAGTCCTATCTGCCCGGCGTCCGCCAGTACCACCTCGCGGACGGTGGGGTAATTGAGGTGGGCAACAAGCCCGCCAGCGACGGGAGCCGCCTCCTGGGCGTATTCGTGGCCGTGCGCCGCGACGCGCACGGCCGGCGCACCCGGACGTACCGAGTCTGATCCCTGACCGACCCCACACCGCCCCGCGAGGGGCCAGAGGAGAGCGACCGTGAGCGAGATCACCTGGGCCGACCTGAGCGACGACACGAGCCGGCCCGAGTTGGCCGCCGTGTGGGCCGCCCTCGACACCCCGGTCTACAGGGTGCTGGACGAGGAGGGGGCCAACGTTGCCGGCGGGCAGATTCGGCGGCTCGACCGCAAGCACTGGCTGTACGTGGACGACACCGACGGCTACGCGGTGATGGGCGACGCGGCGGCTTGCGGGCTGAGCGTCGTCGCGGAGGCCGACCACGTCGCCCGCGGGTGGGACCGCAACGGCAACGTGGTACCGCTGTGACCCACACCGCCCGCCGCCGCGGAGGCCGACCGCATCCAGGGCGTGCTCGACCGCGGCGAGCGGGAGGGCTGCACCCACGCCGTCGTCGCCGGGGTCCGCCGCTACGCCGACACCCGTGACGCCCGTGACACGATCCGCCGGAAGGCGGTCGCCGACCTGCGGCGGATCGCGGCCCGCGGCCCGTCCCCGCTGGCCCACCTGAGTGACGACGACCTGCTCGCCGAGGCCCGCCGCCGCGGGCTGATCTGACACCCTCACCGGAGGCCACCCGTGACCACTGCCACCCTCGCCGACGAGGCCGCGTTTCACGCGGCGATCGACGCCGCCCCGGACGACGCCACCCTGCGGCTCGTCTTCGCCGACTGGCTGGAGGAGCGGGGCGACCCGCGGGCCGAAGGGTACCGGGTACTGGCGACTCGCGGACTTCGGCCGCGGCGGGGCGTCACCGGACACGCGGGCTACACCTACGGCGGCGGCGAGAGCGCGCTGCCGGCCGTCTGGTTTGCCGAGTACGTCCGCGTGAAGCGGGCGGCCGGGGCCGTCTTCACACGCGCCCCGCGGCTGGCCGAGGACGCCGCCGCCCTGGCGTTCGCGCGGCTCCCGGCCGCCCGCCGGGCCGAGCTGTTGTCGCCCAAATAACCCGCCACACACCGGAGGATTACCCGTGTCCAACGCCGCCCGCAAACGCGTCCGCCGCGACTTAGGACTGCCCGTGTGCCGCGCCCCGCTCCCGGCCCACGCCGAGGGCTACCCGCTCGCCTACCGCACGGCGGACGGGGAGCTGCTGTGCCCGGCGTGCGTGAACGCCAACGTCGCCCTGGTCGACGCCGACCGTGCCGAGTACCGCCGGTCGCCCGGCACCGCGCCCGGCACGTGGTGCGTGACCGGGTCCGACGTCCAGTGGGAGGGGCCGGACTGGTCCTGCTCCCACTGCAACGCGACCTTCGCCGCCGCCCACGGCGACCCCACCGCCACCGTCTGACCCGCCCCAGGAGCCGCGCCATGCACCCGCTCGCCGAGTTCACCCAGCTGCCCGCCGCCGCGGTTGACGTAGTGATACTGGCCGCCGTCGCCGGGGCCGCGCTCGCCGCCCTGGGCACCCTGTTCCGATCCGCGTTCGCGCAGGCTGTACGCTAGGACGAAACGCCGGCCCGCCGGCGTCGCACCGTGACGCGGTGCCTGACGAGTCCCTGACTAGGAGCGCCACCCATGTTCGACACGACCGGCACCCCCGGCGTCGACCGCCCGCCCGTCATGCTGGCCTACGGCGGCGGCACCAACTCGAAGGCCCTGCTGCTGGAGTTGTACGAGCGGGGGCTGCGGCCCGACGTGATCCTGTTCGCCGACACCGGCGGCGAGCTGCCCGAGACCTACGCCGACGTGCGGGCGACGTCCGACTGGATCGCCGCCCGCGGGTTCCCGCCCATCGTGTGGGTGTCGAACGCCGGCCTCGACGCCAGCCTGGAGGCCAACTGCCTCCGGCTGAACATGCTCCCGTCGATCGCCTACGGCCACAAGAGCTGTAGCGAGAAGTGGAAGCAGCGGCCCCAGCACCGTTACGCCAAAGCCTGGGAGCCGGCCCGCCTGTGGTGGGGCCTCGACGGGCGCAACCGCCGCACCGCCGCCGGCTACTACGGCGCGGGCGGGCCGCTGCCGTTCGCCCGGCGGAACGTGGTCAAGCTCATCGGGTACGACTGGTCCGAGGGCCACCGCGGCGACATCACGACCGACGACTTTTACGACTACCTGTACCCGCTCAAGGCGTGGCACCACGAGCGGCGGCACAACGTCGAGACGATCGCGCGGCACGGCCTGCCCCAGCCCGGCAAGTCGGCGTGCTTCTTCTGCCCGTCGTCCAAGAAGCCCGAGCTGGTACAGCTCGCCGTCCGCCACCCCGAGCTGCGGGACCGGGCGGTCGCGATGGAGGCGAACGCGGCCGGCAACCTCAAGACGGTCAAGGGGCTGGGCCGGCGGTTCAGCTGGACCGAGTTCTTCGCCACCCTGGAGGGGCCGGCGAACCCCGGCAAGGATAGCCCGTGCATGTGCGTCGGCGCGGTGGATGAGGGGAGTGTGATCGACAGCGACGACGAGTGACCCAGGACGAAACCGCTTCGGCGGTCGCGCGGTGATGCCGCGCCTGACGAGTCCAACCACACACCGGAGGTAGAGGCATGGGAGGTCGACGCAACCAGCGTGACCGGCAAAAGACGAGGCAGGGCCAGACGGGGCTGTCGAAGCACGTCGAGCGGTACTGTGCTAAGTGCGGCCGCAACACGACCTGGGTCGCGCACGCCAAGACGAAGGACCGCCGCTGCATGTCCTGCGGCTCACACCACACCGGCAACTGGGGGGCGACGATGTTCCGCTGGCTCAAACTACTCGTCTCGGGGTACTCGCCCTGGTCGAAGTGCTGGATGGGCTTTCACCGCTGGTCGATGCCGGGAGGCTGGTGCGAGTGGTGCGGCCTGTGCGACAGGTTCTTCGGCGGGCACGGCGACTGCGGCCGCACCTGCCGCCACTGGGAGGGGCCAAGCTAAGGACGAAACGCCCTACGGGGCGTCTGCCGGTGTCGCCGGCACTGACGAGTCCTCACCACCACCAGGAGTCGAGTATGTCCGCACGCATCGGGCCGCCCATCCGCAACCGTGACGAGCTGAAGGCCGAGCTGCAACGCAAGCGTGACAAGGCCATGAAGCAGGCCGAGCGGCACAAGGCCGACGGGTGGCCTGTCACGCTCCCCGCGATCCAGGCGCTCAGCGGCGAGGCCGACGCCTACCTGTACGCCCTGTGCCTCATCGAGCACTGGGAGTGGATCGACGCCGACATCGCCCTAGCCGGGGCGGTCGGACTGGGCGACGACGACCCCGACGACAGCGACTTCGACACGCCCCTGGAGCCGGTCCAGCCGGCTGCGGCGGCCGACGCTGAGGCCCAGGCGTAACGCCACAAAAAGCGTCGACCACCGTTGACTGGTGGTCGACGCGACGATATCTTCCCACCACCCCACCAGGAGCCAGCCATGCCCACCCGACGGAAGAAGGCGAAGAAGCACCCGAACCTCGCGGCCCGGACCAAGTTCGTGAATCTGTGCCGCCGCGTCGCCACCGCCGCCGGGGCCAAGCCCGCCCCGGGGCACCTGCTGTTCAGCTGCACGATCGACACCAACCTGGGGCCGCTCAGCATGGGCGGCGACGTCGGCGTCGGCATGGCGAGCTGGTTCATGCGGTTCGCCGAGCCGGAGCGGGCCGCCCAGGTGCTCGGGGAGATGTTCCTCGGCGTCCACCTGAACCGCCACACCGGCAAGTTCAACCTGCACTACACCGACGGCACGCTGTCGCCCGAGCAGGCGGCCGACACCCTCCGCACGATCCTGTCCATCGTCACCGGGGGCACCGATGCCGCCGTCAACTAAGGTCGAGGCCGGCGACCGCTTCGCCTCGTTCACGGTCGAGGCCGTCACCAAACTGGCCGGCACAGGACGCCGCGTCGTCCAGTGCGTGTGCGACTGCGGCCACCGCCCCAAGCCGCAGTACCTGTGGCAGCTCGCCACCCGGACGCGGCCCGGGTGCGACAAGTGTCAGCCCCGCGCCCGCAAGCCGTCCGCCGCCACCGCCGAGCGGCGCGCCGGCATCGTAGCCGCGTACCTCGCGGGCGACCGCCTCACCGACATCTGCGGCCGGTTCGGCGTGTCCCAACAGACCGTCGCCCGCGCCGTCAAACTCGCCGGCGCGCCGGCCCGCCCGAATGGGCGGCCCCGGACGAAGAAGTGTCCCGCCAACGACCAGGAGTAGCCCATGCCCAAGATCGAGTACGTGCCGAAGAAGTTCAGCGACGAACACCGGCAGGTGATCGACCGCGCGAACACCATCCTCCGCGACTACGCCCGCCGCGGGTACGACCTGACCCTGCGGCAGCTGTACTACCAGTTCGTGTCCCGCAACTGGCTGCGGAACACGGTCCAGAGCTACAAGCGGCTCGGCGGCATCGTGTCCGAGGCCCGCCGCGCCGGGCTGATCGACTGGAGCCACATCGTCGACCGCACCCGCAACCTGCGGGCGGCGAGCACGTGGGGGTCGCCGGCCGACATCGTCGGGGCCTGCGCCCGGCAGTTCGACGTCGACCTGTGGGCCGACCAGGGGTTCCGGGTCGAGGCGTGGGTCGAGAAGGACGCGCTTATCGGCGTGCTGGAGGTTGCGTGCCGCCGGCACCAAATCCCGTACTTCTCGTGCCGCGGGTACACGTCCGACAGTGAGGTCTGGTCGGCCGCCCAGCGGATGCGCGGCCACGTCAAGGGCGGGCAGAAGGTGATGGTGCTCCACCTGGGCGACCACGACCCGAGCGGGATCGACATGACCCGAGACATCCGGGAGCGGATCGAGCTGTTCGGCGACGTGGGCGAGAACGAGGTCGAGATCAGGCGGATCGCCCTGAACATGCCCCAGATCGAGCAGTACGGGCCGCCGCCCAACCCGGCGAAGGAGACCGACAGCCGCTACCGCGGCTACCAGGAGTTGCACGGGGACGAGTCCTGGGAGTTGGACGCGCTCAGCCCCGAGGTCATCACCGAGCTGATCCACACGGAGGCCGAGCGGCTGATTGACGAGACGACCTGGGCCGAGGCGGTCGCCCGCCGCGAGGAGGGCCGCCGGCTGCTCGGGGCCGTGTCCGCCCGGTGGGACGAGCTGACGGAGGGGCTGTGAGACTCCACAGCGTCGCCATCTACTGCCTGCCCAACATCCGCCGCCCGTGGGTGCTGGTGTACGAGCCGCACCCGTGGGGCCACGGGGCGCTGCGGGTGGCCGAGGAGAAGGCGGTGCTCGTCTACCGGCGGGCACCGACGCGGTTCGAGTTGGAGTGGTCGGCCGACTTCGTGCGGCACGTCAGTCGCACGTTCGACACCGAGGCCCAGGTGCTCGACTACGAGGACGGCCAGCACGAGCGGGCCGACGAGGTCCGCGAGGCGATCGAGTTCCGCCGCCGCGCGGTCGACGCGGTGTACGCCGAGGTTGGGCGGAAGCGGGCGGCGAAGCGGGCCGATGAGCGGCGGCGGGTGCGGCTCGCCACGGCAACCACACCACCGGAGGGCGATGACGATGGCGACGATGGTTCCGCGACCTAGCCACTGGCCGCTCGACACCTGGGTCGACGTGATGCTCGCCGAGCTGGTCGCCCTCGCCTACCTGCGGGCGCACGGGCAGGCCACGGGCGGGGACCTGGACGCGATGCGGCGGCATATCGTGGCCGAGGTCGCCGAATACACCAAGCAGCAATCCTAGCCGGACCCCCGCTGACGAGCGCCGGCCGAAACGCCCCACGCGGGCGTCCGGGGGTAACGCACACACCCCTTCACACACCAGGAGACGGGCTATGCAACTGTTCGACGAGATCGCCGAGGTCCTGATCGCCGCGAACCGGGGGGGCCTCGCGGCCCGGCTGCGGGAGCACGGGGCGAGCGTCCGGGCCGTCGTCCGGCTGGTCGCCGGCGGGATCACCGGGACCGACCGGGCGACGCTGCGGCGGGTCGAGGACCACGCCAGCTTCGACCTGCTGCGGGAGACCGTCGGTGAGGCCGCCCCGTCGGGCGACGAGGCCCCCGCCGGCTACCTGTGGGCCGCCGAGGAGACGGTGTTCAACAAGCTGAAGGTCGGCGACCTGTACTGGGACGGCAACGGCACGGTGATGGAAAAGTGGTCCCGCCGCGAGGCCCGGCCGGCGGACGCCAAGCGGGGCGCGAAGGCCGACGTGGTCGACCCGAAGTACCCGGTGCGGCCGGTCCAGAAGGCCGAGCCGGTGCCCATGACCAGCTCGGCCGAGGCCCGCACCCGCAAGCCGGTCGACGGCGCGGTCAAGTTCCGCGACCTGCCCAGCGGCGACCCGTTCCGCGTGGACGACAAGGCCGGCACCGAGGTCTACCGCAAGGTCGGGGCGAAGGCGTTCGGGGCCGACAACCGGGTGGTGTCGCTGGGCGGCACGACCCTGGTGTGGCCGCTGACAGGCGACGATAAGGCGGCGTGGTACGCCGCGTACCGGCAGGCCGCCGGGCTGGAGCCGGTCGCCGACGGGGTGACGCGGCCGACCAGCGCCGACGTCGCCGCCCCGGCGGGCGTGGCGACCGACGTTGCGGCCGGCGGCGCGGTCGCGATGGTCGTCACGGACGACGCCGAGGCGGACGGGCGGCCGGCGTCGGACGGGCCGGGCGACCCGGCGGTCGAGGTCGGCGGGCCGCGCGAGACGGCGGTGCCCGAGGCGGCCGCCAAGTCCGCGTTCACGCTGTGGATGTGCTACCAGCGGCCGACCGCCGTCGCCGACGCGATCCTCAAGACGCTCAAGCCGGCCGAGGCTTACGACGTCGCCCTCGCCATCCTCCTCGCCACCCGGCCCCAGGGGTAACGCCATGAACCTCCCCGACATTCCGCCCGTCGGGGCGGGCCTGCGGTTGGCCTTCCGCTCCGAGGCGGGGGCCGCTACCATCGCCCTCCCCGGCGGCGCGTCGGTCGACGCCAAACCCTACGAGGAGCACGACGGGTCGCTCGGGTGGGCCGGGCGGCGGTCGGTGCTGGTCCTGGTCGGCGGGCAGTGGGTGCCCGCCACAGCGACGGTCAAGCTCAGCCTCACCAAGTCCGCGGCGTGGCCGCAGGAGTAGCCAGTGTCTAACGACGAGAAGTTGCAGGTCACCCTGCAGCGGTTCCACACGTACACGGCGGTCCGGGAGTCGGTGTCCCGGTCCGCCGGGCTGCACCACCTGTCGGGCGACCGCCGCAAGGAGGTCTACGACGCGGCCGGGGCCGCACAGGCGAAGTGTTTGGACGAGCTGCACGACCTGCTCGGCGGGACGACCGGGCCGGGTGTCGCCCCGCAGTTCCTGCTCGTCGCCGGAGGCAAGGCCCTGGTGTTCGAGGGGTCGAACGACATGGGGCCGGACCTCGCCGAGCTGTGCCCGTGGCTCCCGGTCACGCTGCGGAACATCCTGTTCGAGAAGATGGCGGCCGCCCGCCCGGGGCGTGTCATTACCATCGTCGACGACGACCGCCCCGAGCGGCACTTCGCGGTCATCGCCGTGCCGCCGAACTTCGTCAACGAGTGACCCACGCCGGCCGCCCGCGCCGGCACCGCTGGCGGCCTCGCGTCGCCCGGCTGGCGTCCGGCCCGGCGGCGTGCATAATACACCGCGGCGTCGCCCTACCCCGCAGGCGTCGCCGGGCGGCCCGACCTTCCATCCACCGGCGGGGCGACGGAGGGTCCGATGGCGACGAAGGCCGAGGAGTGGAAGAAGGCGAAGGGCCTCGACGGGTACGAGGTCAGCGACCGCGGCGGGCTGCGGTGCTACTGGGTGCGGGAGGGGGCGGCGTTCGCGTACCGCCCGAAGGGCGACCCGGTCGCCGTCCACGGGTCGCCCGAGCCGGGCGGGATGATCTCCGCGTCGGTGCGGCTGGCGGGCGGCAAGCGGGCGAAGGTCGTGATCGCCCGGGTCATGCTGGAGACCTTCGACCGCAAGCCGAAGCGGAACGAGGTCGTGGTGTACGCGGACGGCGACCCGGCCAACTGCACCACAACAAACTGCAGCTGGGGGTCGAAGTCGGAGTCGATGCAGGCGCTGCGGGCCGCCGGCCGCGCGATCGGCGGGAACAAAGACCTGGGCAAGCGCGAGGTCATCGCCATCTACAAGGCGACCGTCGCCGCGAAGCTGTCGATGGCGAAGATCGGCGAGAAGTACGGGGTGTCGAAGTCGACCGTGTCCAAAATCGCCCTGGGGAAGATTCATGCAGACGTCACCGGAGTCCCCCGCCCCGCCGCTGCGGCCTGACGAGCGGGTCGCCTGGATTGCGGACCGGCCCGGCTACTGCGTCTCGACGCACGGCCGGGTTTTTTCGTGCCGCCGGCGCGGCGAGTGGGTCGAGATGCGGCCGCACCGCCGCAGCGGCAAGAGGGTGCGGAGTTGCGTCTACCTGTACCACCGCGACCCGGCCGGGCGGGTGGTCCGCGACGACGTCCGCGTCGACCTGCTCGTGCTCGAAGCGTTCGTGGGGCCGCGTCCGCCCGGCCAGCTGCCGTTCCACAGGGACCTCAACCAGTCCAACCACCGGCTCGACAACTTGGAGTACCGCGACAACGCCTTCGTCGGCACCGCCTACGCGAAGCGGGGGTCGGACGCCACCCGCGCGAAGGTCGACGAAGTCCAGGTCGTGCGGCTCCGCGTCGCCGTCCACAACGGCGACCGCGACTGGGCCAAGTGGGCGGCCGAGTTCGGGATGACCGAGCAGGGGGTCAAGGCTATCGCCTGTGGCGAGTCGTGGAAGCACGTCGACGCCGGCGTCCCGCCGTGGGTGAAGGGGCCGCGGGTCCACCCGGACGCGGTCCGCCCGTTCAAGCTGACCCCGGCCGACAAGCTGGAAATCCGCCGCCGCTACCTCGCCGGTGAGCCGATCCCGGCCATCCACGCTCTGTACCAGCAGGTGCAGCGGCCGTACCTGTCCAAGTTCGCTAGGGGGAAAGCGACATGACCGAGGACCGACCGCCGACCGCCTACGGGTATGCCCGCGTCTCCACCGCCGGGCAGGTCAAGTCCGGCCTGGGCCAAGCCGACCAGCGGCAGGAGATCGAGGTCGCGTACCGCCACCGCTACGCCAAGTCGCACGCCTGGGGCGAGCTGATCGAGGACCCGGCCGAGTCCGCCGGCAAGGTGATGTTCCTCGACCGGCCCGGGGGCCGGCGGCTGAACGACCTGCTGCGGCGGGGCGACCTCGTCATCGTGGCGAAGCTCGACCGCGCGTTCCGGTCGCTGCGGGACGCGGTCAACATGCTGCACGCATGGGAGCAGCGCGGGGTGGCGGTGGTGTTCTGCGACTGCGGCGGGAACACGATCGACATGGGGACCGCCACCGGGAAGATCGTGGTGTGGGCGTGGTCCCTGGTGGCCGAGCTGGAGTGGGGCCGCATCCGCGAGCGGTGTCAGGCGTCCGTCGACCAGCGGCGGGACCAGGACCGCTTCTACGGCGGCGCGAAGCACGTGTACGGCTACCGGATCACCCGTGACCCCAAGCGGTGGTTCTACCCCGACCCGGCCACCCGCCGGCTGGGGGCCTGGATGGTCCGCCAACAGGACGCCCTCGGCCACACCGCGCCCGCCATCCGCCGCCACCTGAACACGGTCCAGGCCGAGGACGGGTCGGCGTCGCTCAACCCGTTCACCGGCAAGCCGTGGACCGACGGCACGGTGCTGGAGTGGGTCGCCCGGGAGCGCGACCTGCAGACCCGGGAGGCCGCCGCCGGGGTCGACAACGTGACCACCTTCCTGATGCCGAGCGGCCGGGTTAAGGCCCTCGCCGAGCTGCCGCCCGAGGCGCAGGCGTACCTGCGGCAGCACCTTGCGCCGGCCCCGGAAAAGTCGGCACATCCGGCTTGATCCGGTCGACGTGCCGAACTACACTTCTCCCCGCACACCCTGTCAGGATTTCGGAGCACAAGCCCATGCTGTTCACGCTGCACACCCGCCGGCGCTGCCGGCGGGCCGGGGTCCCCTGCACCCGCTTCCGGCTCGTGGCCGATCTGATCCCGTCCCTGGACGCGGCGGTCGACGTCGCCGCCCGCCGGGGGCCGGGCCGGTACGTGGTCGGGAGCGACTGCGGGCACCTGCAACTGGCGTTGCAAATCGACGCGGACGGGATACTCTCGTGGCGACGCCAGCGGGCGACGGACGCCGCGCCGGTGTCGCCCACCCGGAGGAAGCCGTGAGGAACAACATCGCCGTCGAGGTCCGCCTGCCGTACTCGCCCGGGGACCGGGTCGAGTTCGGGCCGGAGGCGTCGCCCCAGACGGGGTCGGTCGTCGGGGTCAAGCTCGCCGTCGGCGACTACGCCGCGTCGACCAGAATCGTCGTCCACGTGGACCGGAGTTACGGCGGCACGACGGACGACGAGATGGACCCGGTAGTCCTCCGGCCCGCAGTCGGGTGCCGCCCGTGCCTGTACACCATGCGGTACGAGCTGCAGCCGTGCGAGCCGCCGCCCGAAGACCAGTCGCCCGTCAACAAGATGCCCGTCTAACCCCGAGGACCCCATGCCCTACGTCACCCTACCCGACCTGACCCCCGGCTCGGCCGAGTGGCTGCTTGCCCGCCGCTCGGGGGTCGGCGGGAGCGACGCCCCGAAGGTCTGCGGCGTGTCGCCCTACGCCACCCCGCTGCACGTCTGGTTGAACAAGGTCCACGGGCACGAGGAGGACGCCGCCCTGCGGTTCCGCCTCGGCAACCTGATGGAGCCGGTCGTCGCCACCCTGTACGCCGAGGCCAACGGCGTCGAGCTGCGGACGTCGCCCATGCTGCGGGACGCCGACCGGCCCTGGCAGCTCGTCAACCTGGACCGCGTCCGCGCCGACACCAAGCGGGCGGTCGAGATCAAGACGAGCGCCCGGTTCGACGGGTGGGGGCCGCCGGGCAGCGACAGCGTCCCGATGGGCTACTTCGTCCAGGTCCAGCACCAGCTCGACGTGTACCCGGACGGCGGCCCCGAGGCGGACCTCGCCGCCCTGCTCGGCGGGAGCGACTTCCGCCAGTACACGATCGCCGCCGACGCCCGGGTCCAGGCCCGGGTGCGGCAAATCTGCGCCGACTTCTGGGGCATGGTCGAGCGGCAGGAGATGCCCGACCCCGACTTCAAGCACGAGGCGACGGCCGAGCTGGTGCCGCTCCTGTGCGCCGGCCCGGAGCACGCCGGCCGGCTGAAATTGGCGGCCGACTCCCCACTTTGGGCGACGGTCGCCCGCTGGGAGGAGTTGAAGAAGCAGCGGTCCGACCTGGAGAAGCAGGCCGACGCGCTCAAGACGGAGCTGATGTTCGCGATGACCGGGTACGGCGTGGCGTCACTCCCCGACGGCACGTTCCTGCGGAAGAAGCTGGTGCGTCGCGCCCCGCACCACGTCAAGGCGTCCGAGTTCTTCACCCTTTCCGTCACGAAGAAGGACAACTAACCGATGGCGAAGTCTACCACCAGCGCCGCCCCCGCGGCCGCGCCGCTCGCCACCCAGGGCGACGGCGTACCGGCCGCGCCGCCGGCCGCCGCCCCGAAGGGGCCGACCCTGGCGTCGCTCGCCCGCAACGAGGGGATGGCCGTCACCCCGAGCGAGATGCGGCGGATCGCCACCGACCCGGCGTTCACCCGCGTCCTCGCGATGGCCGCCCCGGCACAACTCCAGCGGGCCGTCAACCGACTCGCCGCGTCGCTGTCCCTGGAGATGCAGCGCAACCCCACGCTCCAGGGGTGCTCCGGCCTGTCCCTCCTGGGGTGCCTGTTGCAGTCGACCGCGCTCGGCCTGGAACCGGGCGGGGTGCTCGGGCAGGCGTACTTCGTGCCGTACAGGAACCAGAAGCTGGGAGCCACGGAGGCCCAGTTCCAGATCGGGTACAAGGGGCTGATCTCCCTCGCGCACCGCAACCCGGACACCCAGAACTTCGACGCCCACCCGGTGTTCGAGGACGACACGTTCGACATCGAGTACGGGACTAACCCCCGGGTGATCCACAAGCCCAACCGGGACGCGGTCCCGGACCCCGAGAAGCGAAAGCTGGTCGGGTTCTACGCCGTGTTCGTGAAGCACAACGGCGGGTGCGCGGTGCGGTACATGAGCTTAGCCGAGGTCTGCAAGCACCGCGACCAGTACAGCAAGCAGAAGAACAGCGGCCCGTGGGTCACGGCGTTCCTGGAGATGGGCCGCAAGACGCCGCTGCGGATGCTCGGCAAGGTTACCCCGATCTCGGTTGACATGACCACCGCGGCGACGCTCGACGAGTACGCCGAGGCCGACGTCGAGCAGGGGCTGCGGCACCACGTCCGGCAGGCCCTCGACGGCGGCGAGGTCGACTTCACGATCCCGTCGCAGACCGCCGACCGGGTGGCCGACGCCCTCGGCGCGGGGGAGAGCGACGCGCAAAACTGACCGGCGCGTCAAGTCGGAGCGTAACGCAGTCGATAACTCCCAGCGTCACACACGTTACGCTGGGAGTTACGCATATGCGGTGGTGGATCAAGATGCGGTCCGACCTCCAGGTCGAGCCGAAGATGCTCATTCTGGCCCGCGAACTGAGCAAGTCGAAGTCGTTCGAGCGGTGGCTCGGGGTGGCCCCGGCCGACCTCACTCCGGCCGCACTTTCCGCTGTGATTCTCGGGCTTTTGCACTCGTTCTGGAGCCGCTCGCGCGAGTACGGCGAGCTGGATGGTGACGACCTTGTTATGAAGGGCGTTACGCTCCGCGACGTCAGTTCCTGGGTGTCCGTCTCCGATTTTGCGGAAGCGCTCGGGCATATCGGTTGGGCCAAAGAGCGGGTTGGCGAAACATTAGAGGTTGTGTTGCCAAACTTCGCCGAGTGGAACGTCGCACTCACTCCCGCACAACGCCAAGCCCGCTACAGGGTTAGGAAGCAATCCGATCAAGACTCTAACCGTGAAGCCGTCACCAAAACCGTGACGCCGGCGTCACCAAAACACCCCTCAGCGCCGTCACCTAGATTAGAGAAGAAAGAAGAATACATTCCGAGTGCTGCGCACTCGGGCGACTCGACGCCGGCGAAGGGTGTCCGGAAGCCGCCGGCGAAGAAGGCGGTCGCCACCAACCCCGACCACCAGCCCGCGGTCGTCCACTTCTGCGACGCCTGGGAGGCCAAGTACGGCCGCAAGTACCCGTTCGAGTCGCGCGACGCGAAGTCGGTCCAGGTGATCCTCAAGGCCGCCGGCGACCTCGACGCCTACCGCGCCACCGTGGCCGCGTACCTCGCCGACGACTCGCAGTGGAACGTCGACCGTGGGCACACCCTGGCCGAGCTGCAGCGGGCCGTGGCCGCGTACCTGCCGAAGAACCCCGTCGCCGCCCGGGGCCGCGCGCCCGTCGACCACCGGGCCGCCACCCTGGGCAAGTCGCTGGAAGCTCTGCAGGGGGACCTCGCCGATGGCTGACCTCGTCCCGATCCGCCCGGCCCAGCCGCCGGCAGCGCTCGCGCCGGTCCACGGGCAGATGCCGGCGGTGAAGGCGAGCGAGTGGGCCGCCGTCGAGGCCGAGCCGACCCGGCTCCTGCCGCCGCACTGGCGGGGCCACGTGCTCGGGTTCTGGTCGTACTTCGGCGACGTGTTCAAGTCGCAGCTCACCCTCTGCGTCCGGCTCCGCGAGTGGGGGTCGCAGCAGTGCGAGATCGCCGACCTCGTCCGGGCGTTCGCGCGGATGAAAACCCCGGACATCGCCGAGCGGTTCCGCTACGAGTCCGACGTGCTCGCCGCCCTCGGGGCGATCGTCGCCGACGAGCGCCGCCGGCGGGTCGAGGCCGAGCGGTGGCGGCAGGCCGATCAGCTCCCGCCGGACGATGAGCGGGCGAGGGTGGCGAGGCTGCTGAGGGCCAAGATCGCCGCGTGGTCGGTAAGCGGTGACGGTTCTCCGGGCGACGCGCCGGCCGGGGCCGACAAAACGCCGCCGGCCGGGCAAGCGCCGCCGCCGCCCCGAGCCGAAGAACCTCGGCGTCGCCCGCCGCGCGGCGGGCCGTCACCCCCGAGGAGCACGTGATGGCGAGCAAGTCGAGACCGGAAGTCGGCGTGAGGGAGGCAGAAATGAGCCTGACCGCGATCGTCGCCCACCAGAAGTTGATCGACGAGGCGAAGGTGCGGCTCGAAAAGGCCGAGGTCCACGTCAAGTCGGAGCGGCGGGCCTACGACAAGCTGGTCAGCCAGATGGGCGACGTGATCCGCAGCTACACCCAGCCGCACCTGTTCCAGCAGGGGGTCACGGTCAGCGACGAGGACCTGGAGAAAGCCCGGGAGGCGGCCGAGGCCCGCGACAAGGCCACCGAGAAGCGGGAGGCCGAGGCGGCGGCGAAGGCTGCGACCGCGGCGGCCGCCGCGAAGGGGCCGGGCGACACGTCCTGGCGGGCCACCCCGTTCGCCGAGCTGGAGTTGAGCGCCAAGATCAACGAGAAGCTCGCCGCCAACGCCCCGCCGATCGTCACCCTGGGCGACGCGGCCGACTGGACCGCCGGCGGCAAGGCGTGGACCGACGTCCCCGGGGTGAGCAAGGCCGCCGCCAAGCAGATCGAGGCCGCCCTCCGCGAGCGGTTCGCTCCCGCGGCGGCGGCGAAGTAGTGGCCCGCGCGGCGTTCGGCCGCGAGAAGCCCGGGTTCTTCTCGCGGCCGAAGTCCAACAAGCACGGGTCGCGCGGGGTCCACGCCGACGGGCACTACTTCCGCTCCGGCCGCGAGCACAAGCGTTACCTGCAACTGAAGCTGATGCAGCAGGCGGGCGTCATCAGCTTCCTCAAGCCCGGCCCCAAGTGGGACATTGAGGTCGCCGGCGTCTGGATAACCAGCTACACCGCCGACTTCAGCTACGTCGAGGACGGCAAGCTGGTCGTCGAGGACGTCAAGTCGAAGTGGACGCTCAAGATGCGGGCGGCCCAGGAGTTTCAGATCAAGGCGCGGCTGATGGAAGCCGTACACTCTATCATCGTGAAAGTGGTGGTGATGTGATGGGCAAGCGAATCGTGATCGACCTGAGCAAGCCCGGTCTCGACGAGGCCGTCGCGTCCCGGCTGGAGCTGCGGTCCCTGCCGCTGGGGGCGCTGATCGCCCCGCCGTCGGGCGGCATGGCTACCGTGGCCGCCGACCTCCGCGTCGCCCGCGCCCGGCTGGCGCTCGCCCGCCGCGGGCTGGTGTCGTTCGACCCGTGCGCGTACACCGGTAGCCTCGCCGGCCTACTCGACCCGGCGCTCGCCCAGGAGTTGACGGTCCGGGCGGTCGCCCACTGCGACTACGTCCTCGACCTGGGCGGCAACCCGGCCCTGACGCAGCGGGCGGGCGACATGGGGCTGGCCGTGTTCCTGTGGCCCCAGATCGAGCCGGACGCCGACCTGTCGGCCGAGCACCCGGTCGAGGCCCACGCCGCCGCCCAGGTGCTCGAATGGGCGACGCACGAGCGGGCGAAGCGGTCCGGGGTGCCGATGGCCGGGTACGGCCCGATGCTGTTCGCGGCCGTCGGGCCGCACGTGAACATGCAGCCGCAAAGGCCGACTGCCGCGGACGAGGCCGCCATGTCCGAAGCCCGCGAGCACGT
>ERZ650311.59-NODE-59-length-67536-cov-7.355552_pt1 | contig 67536 bp, 72 predicted proteins | sample MGYA00376247_ERZ650311 | MGnify/ENA primary metagenome ERZ650311 (study PRJEB26733, sample SAMN07839324) | wastewater metagenome | biome: small river; feature: stream; material: water | place: USA: North Carolina | collected 2016-07-28 ... | reverse complement strand
CCGACACCCGCCGAGGTTATCCACAGCCCCAAAAATCCATCCACAGAACACAATTCAACGACTTGACAACCGGCACGACACCACTCACTCAGGCCACGACTACGCTGCACCCATGCGAGTCGGGGTCTTGGGCGCCAGAGGCAAGGTCGGTACGACGATGTGCGCGGCAGTGCGCAATGCCGACGACATGACGCTGAGCGCGGAAGTCGACGCCGGTGATTCGCTGGCGATGTTCACCGACAACGACACCGAGATCGTCATCGACTTCACCCACCCGGACGTCGTGATGAACAGCCTGGAGTTCCTGATCGACAACGGCATCCACGCCGTCGTCGGCACCACCGGTTTCACCGACGAACGCATCGCGAAGGTCGATTCCTGGCTGGCCGCCAAGCCCGGCACCGGGGTCCTCATCGCGCCGAACTTCGCGATCGGAGCGGTGTTGTCGATGTACTTCGCCCAGAAGGCGGCGCCCTACTTCGAGTCGGTCGAAGTGATCGAACTGCACCACCCGCACAAGGCCGACGCCCCATCCGGCACCTCGACGCGCACCGCCAAGCTCATCGCGGAGGCCCGAAAAGGCCTGCCGCCCAACCCCGATGCCACCAGCACCGGCCTGCCCGGAGCCCGGGGGGCCGACGTCGACGGCATACCCGTCCACTCGGTGCGGCTGACCGGACTCGTCGCGCATCAGGAGGTGCTGTTCGGCACCGAAGGTGAGACGCTCACGATCCGCCATGACAGCCTCGACCGCACCTCCTTCGTCCCCGGCGTCCTGCTCGCCGTGCGCGAGATCGCCAAACGGCCCGGGCTCACCATCGGAATCGAACCGCTGCTCGACCTGTGAGACGTACCCAGCTGCTGATCGGCTTCATGTGCGCGGCGCTGTTGGTGTACTTCGTCGTTCTGGGCCGGACCGGAATCGCGCTGATCAGAACCGGCGGTCCGACCGCGATCGCGCTCGGCGTCGGTGTGCTGATCCTGCCCCTCGTCGGCGCGTGGGCGATGGTTGCGACACTGCGGGCCGGCTTCGCCCACCAGCGGCTGGCCCGGCTCGCCGCCGAGCGGGGCATGGAACTCGATGTCAGCGAGCTGCCGCGAACGCCGTCGGGCCGCATCCCGCGCGAGGCCGCCGATGCGCTGTTCGCCACCGTCCGCACCGAACTGGAAGCGGATCCGGACAACTGGCTGCGCTGGTATCGGCTGGCGAGGGCCTATGATTACGCCGGGGACCGCGGCCGCGCCAGGGAGACCATGCGCAAGGCCGTCGCGATGCAGGCTACTTCGTCAGCGTGAACTGGTTGACGTCGATATAGCCCTCGCGGAATGCCTGGGCGCAACCGGTGAGATACCGCATGTAGCGCTGGTAGACCTCTTCGGACTGGATCTTGACGGCCTCAACGTGATGTGCGGACAATGCCTCGGCCCAGAGGTCGAGGGTCCTGGCGTAGTGCAGCCGGAGTGACTGCCTGCGGTTGAGGATGAACTCCGCCTTCGAGGCGTGGAACTCCACCATCTCGATCGGGGGCAACTGGCCGCCCGGGAAGATCTCGGCGGCAATGAACTCCGAGAAGCTGACCCACTCCTCGGACATCGCCAGTTCCTTTTCGGCGAGCTGCTTGGGGGTGAGCCGGGTGATCGAGTGCAGCAGCAGCACCCCGTCCTCGGGCATGATCCCGTACGCCTTCTCGAAGAAGTCGTCATAGCGGTCGTAGCCGAAATGCTCGAACGCGCCGATCGAGACGATCCGGTCGACGGGCTCGTCGAACTCCTCCCAACCGTGCAGCAACACCCGGCCGGTGCGCTCGGTGCCCAACTCGTCGAGCATCTTCTGCACATGAACGGCCTGGTGCTTGGACAGCGTGAGACCCACCACGTTGACGTCATACTTCTCGACGGCGCGCCGCATGGTGGACCCCCAGCCGCAGCCGACATCGAGCAGCGTCATACCCGGTTGCAGCCCGAGCTTGGCCAGCGAGAGGTCGATCTTGGCGAGCTGCGCCTGCTCCAGCGTGATGTTCCGGCGGCGGTCGAAATAGGCACAGCTGTAGGTCATCGTCGGATCGAGGAACAGCCGGAAGAATTCGTCAGACAAGTCGTAGTGCGCCTGGACTTCCTGGAAGTGCGGCGTCAACTCGTCTGGCATTGGCGGTTATGCGCCTTTCTGGATCCGGGGGCGATTGGACAGACTATCGAGGCTTCCCTCACACGCTAGAACCAAACGTCAACATACGCCCGCAGCCTGCTGGAATGCTGGTGACGACGCCGACGAAGAGGTACCGAATGCGCCTGTTGATCGTCCATCACACCCCGTCGCCGCACTGCCAGGAGATGTTCGAGGCGGTGGTGGCGGGCGCGACCGACCCCGAGATCGAGGGCGTCGAGGTGATCCGGCGACCGGCGCTGACCGTTTCGCCGGTCGAGATGCTCGAGGCGGACGGTTACCTGCTGGGCACTCCGGCCAACCTCGGATACCTGTCCGGGGCGCTGAAGCATGCCTTCGACTGTGCCTACTACCAATTGCTCGACAGCACCCGCGGCCGGCCGTTCGGGGTCTGGATGCACGGAAATGAGGGTACCGAGGGGGCCGAACGCGCGATCGACGGCATCACCGCCGGACTGGGCTGGGTTCGGGCCGCCGAGAACGTCGTGGTGGCGGGAAAGCCGGCCAAGGCGGACATCGAGGCGTGCTGGAATCTCGGCGCGACGGTCGCGGCCCAGCTGATGGGCTGACCGCACTACCCTCTTCAGGGACGAACAGGAGGTGTCATGCCGGGAATCGCAGAGATCGCCCTGGGGGCCGCCCCGATCGCCGGTGGCGCACTGATGGGCCTCGCCGCGGGCAGCCTCAAGGGCCCGGACTTCCGCGGGATGATCAAGTCCGACCTGGAGATGCTCGACAAGATCCCGCCCGAGGACGTCGAATTGCGCGCCGAACTCAAGGCGAGCATCGACCACCGGATCCGCGACCTCATCGCCACCACCGAGAAGAGCCGCGAACTGCTCGACGTCGCCGCCTCCTACAAGGGCAACTGGCGCGACATCGTGCTGTTCGTCTGCGCGGTGCTGTTCACCATCGTGTGGTGGAACATCCCGCACAGCCGGACAAACTGGCTGCCGACGTTCGTGTTCCTGATCATCCTGTCGGTGATCGTCTTCTTCTACGCCTCCCGCGGCGCGATCCGCGCGGTGCGCAGCATGCGCCGCCACCGCGACGACGACTCAACCGGCTAGGTGCGCCCCGAAGAAGTCCTTCATCGCGTCCCAGTGCTTCTCGGCCGCCGCCTCGTCGTAGGGCGCGTTGTCCGGCACTGCGAAACCGTGTAGCGCCGGATACCACTCGATGGTGTGCTCGACGCCGGCGGCGGTCAGCGCCTGGTCGAGGGTCTCGGCCTGCGCCTCGGTGAACGACGCGTCGTCGGCGGCGCCGCCGACGTACACCGCGGCCCGGATCTTCTCGGCCAGTAGATGCGGGCTGCCCGGGTCGTCGGCGGCCAGCCCGCCGCCGTGGAACGACATCGCCGCCGCCACCCGCTCGGGAACCCGGCCGGCCACGATCAGTGAGGTCCGCCCGCCCATGCAGTAGCCGGTGGTACCGAACGTCTCCCCGCGAACCTCCGGCCGGGCGGCGAGGTAGTCGAAGAACGCGCGCGCGTCGGACTCCATCGCGTCCGGGGTGACGCTGCCGATCATGGCGAACAGCCGCTGCCGCTCGGCCTTGTCGTTGAACACGTCCTTCATGCTGAACGGCGCCCAGTCGCCGCTGCGGTAGTACACGTCGGGCACCAGCACCACATAGCCGAGGCCGGCCAGCCGCTCCGCCATGTCGCGGAGGGCGGCACGGGCGCCACCGGCGTCGGGGTACAGGATGACGCCCGGCCAGGGACCGTCGCCGTCCGGAATCGCGAGCGTGACGGGGCAAGTACCGTCCGGGGTGGTGACGGCATCGGAGATGGTCGGCATGGCTCCGTTTCTACTCCTGGCCGCCGGACGTAAGCTGATCGGCGTGCCGATTCCCACCCCGTACGAGGATCTACTGCGCCTGGTGCTCGAGCGGGGCACACCGAAGTCCGACCGCACCGGCACCGGCACCCGCAGCCTGTTCGGCCATCAGATGCGCTACGACCTGGCGGCCGGCTTCCCGTTGATCACCACGAAGAAGGTGCACACCAAGTCAGTGATCTACGAGCTGCTGTGGTTCCTGCGCGGCGACTCCAACGTCGGCTGGCTCAACGAGCACGGCGTGACCATCTGGGATGAATGGGCCTCTCCCACTGGGGATCTGGGACCGGTGTATGGCGTGCAGTGGAGGTCGTGGCCCACCCCATCCGGTGAGCACATCGACCAGATCAGCGCCGCGCTGGAACTGCTGCGCACCGATCCGGACTCCCGGCGCAACATCGTCTCGGCATGGAATGTGGGCGAGATCCCGCAGATGGCGTTGCCGCCGTGCCACGCCTTCTTCCAGTTCTACGTCGCCGACGGCCGGCTGAGTTGCCAGCTCTACCAGCGCAGCGCCGACCTGTTCCTCGGCGTGCCGTTCAACATCGCCAGCTACGCGCTGCTGACCCACATGATGGCCGCCCAGGCCGGGCTCGGCGTGGGCGAGTTCGTCTGGACCGGCGGCGACTGCCACATCTACGACAACCACGTCGAGCAGGTCACCGAGCAGCTCGGTCGCGAACCTCGGCCATACCCGAAACTGGTTCTCGCGCAGCGTGATTCGATCTTCGACTACACCTATGAGGACATCGAGGTGCGCAACTACGACCCGCACCCGGCGATCAAGGCCCCGGTTGCGGTATGAGGCCTGCTCGCAGGGCCGAATCATGAGCATGAGGCCTGTCGGCCTCATCTGGGCGCAATCGCCCTCTGGGGTGATCGGCCGGCACGGCGGCATTCCGTGGCACCTGCCCGAGGACCTGGCCCGCTTCAAGAACCTGACGATGGGCCACACCGTGGTGATGGGCCGGCGCACCTGGGAGTCGCTGCCGCCCAGGTTCCGCCCGCTGCCCGGGCGCGCAAATGTCGTACTGACCCGGCAAGCTGACTACATGGCTGCTGGAGCGACGGTGGTGGACGGTCTCGACGCTGCCCTGGCCGGCAGCAACCGCGACCTCACCTGGGTGATCGGCGGGTCGGAGGTTTACCACCTCGCGTTGCCGATGGCGACCCGGTGCGAGGTGACCGAGGTCGAGATCGACTTCCGGCTCGATGATGACGACGCGCTGGCCCCGATGCTCGACGAGTCCTGGGTCGGCACGTCGGAGCCCTGGCAGGACAGCAGCTCCGGGCTGCGCTACCGGTTCCACACCTTCGTGCGGGCATGACCCGGCTGACCGCCGACCAGGCGCGCCGGGTCGCGGTGGCCGCCCAGGGTTTGGCCGAGCCGAAGCCGGCGGGTCCGGTCACACGCGCCCACCTGCGCAGGCTGATCGGGCGAGTCCAGGTGCTGCAGCTCGACTCGGTGTCGGTCGCGGTGCGGGCCCACTATGCGCCGGTGTTCAGCCGGCTCGGTCCATACTCGCGAGACCTGCTCGACGGGGCGGCGTGGAGCCACACTTCGCGCTCGCCGCGGCTGCTGGTCGAGTACTGGGCGCACGAGGCCGCGCTGATGTCCGTCGAGGACTGGCCGCTGCTGCGCTGGCGGATGCGGGAGTACGTGCACGGCCGGTGGGGCACCGAGATCGTCAAGAAGAACACGCGGCTGGCCGAGGACATCCTCGCCGCGGTCGCCGAGATCGGGCCCAGCACCGCGGGGCAGATCGAGGCGCACCTGGCCGGGGAGCGGGCGCGTCGCAAGGGGCCGGCCAAGAAAGAGATGTGGGATCGCAGCGACACCAAATGGGTGGCCGAGGCACTGTTCGCTTCCGGGGTGCTCACGACGGCGCATCGGGTCGGTTTCGCCCGGCACTACGACCTAGCCGAGCGGGTGCTTCCCCCGCATGTGCTGGCCCGCGAGGTCGACGACGCCGAGGCGCTTCGGGAGCTGACACTGCGGGCGGCGACCGCGCTGGGGGTCGGCACCGAGGCCGATATCCGCGACTACTTCCGGCTGCGGCCCGCGGAGGTGCGTCCCGCGCTGGCCGCGCTGGTCGACTCCGGTGAACTGGAACTCGTCGAGGTGGCCGGCTGGTCGGCGCCCGGGTATCTGCGGGCCGGGCAGATCGTGCCCCGCGCCGAGCGTGGCACCGCCCTGCTTTGCCCCTTCGACCCGCTGATCTTCTTCCGGCCCCGCGTCGAACGGCTCTGGGGTTTCGAGTACCGCATCGAGATCTACACCCCGGCGGCCAAGCGCAAGTACGGCTACTACGTGTGGCCCTTTCTGTTGGACGGTCGGCTGGTGGGCCGGGTCGACCTCAAGGCCGACCGGGCGGCGGGGGTGCTGAATGTCGTCGGCGCCTTCGCCGAGCCCGGAGCCGAACCGGCTCGGACGGCCCCGGCGCTGGCCGGCGAGTTGCGGACGATGGCTAGCTGGCTGGGGTTGGGGTCGGTAAACGTCGCCGATCACGGCGATCTGGCAGCGAGCCTGCGCGCCCACCTATAGGCGGGGTTTGAACGAAACCCGGCGCCGGTACGTGCCCACCGGTGAACCCCTTCAACCGATGGAGTCCCGAATGTCGCTCTACAGCCACGTCTTCGCCCGTGTCTACGATCCGTTCCTGGCGCTCGGTGAGCGCTCGGGCATGCGGGACCTGCGCCGGGAAACCCTGGCCGCCGCGCGCGGACGGGTACTGGAGATCGGTGCCGGCACCGGGCTGAACGTGAAGCTGTATCCGGGTGCGGTCACCGCAATCACCCTCGCCGAACCCGACGCGCCGATGGCGGCGCGTCTGCGCAGGCGGGTGTCAGGGGCGTCGCACCCCGTCGAGGTGTTGCAGGCGCCGGCCGAGCAACTGCCGTTCGCCGACGGCAGCTTCGACACCGTCGTCAGCACGCTGGTGCTCTGCACGGTGGCCGACATGGCGGCCAGCCTCCGCGAGATTGGCCGGGTGCTGGCGCCGGGCGGGCAGTTGCTGTTCGTCGAGCACGTCCGCGCGGGACATGGCCGCCTGGTGCGCTGGCAGGAGCGCCTGCACGAGCCGTGGCGGCGCTTCGCCTGCGGCTGCCACTGCAACCGCGACACCGCGGTGGCCCTGCGGGACAACGGGTTTGCCGTCGAGCGGGTGCAGGAACATCGGTGGCGCCGGATGCCCAGGATCGTTCAACCGCTGCTCGCCGGGATCGCGAGCCCGCTCCCGGCCTGAAGTTACCGTTCCAGCGCGCGGATCAGGAGTTCCTTGATCTCGCTGGTGGTGTCCTCCAGCGAACGCACTCGGGTGTTCGTGTCGTCGAGCGTGGATTCGACTTTGGTGAGCCGGGTCTCCACCGTGTCCAAGCGAGTCTCTACGCGCCCGAGGCGTTCGGCCTGATCGCGCTGATTCGCCCCGAGCGCGTTCACCGCCGCCAGCACCGCCCGGTAGTCGAACTGCGCGGCCTCCAGCGCGGCAACACGCGCTTCCAGGTCGAGGAGTGAGGACATGGTCCGAGTCTAAGGGCGCCGCCTAGCGCCTGTCAGTTCACTGAGGGTAACCGCCCGGCGCTACTGTTCTCCCGTGGCCGAGACGGCGCCGCTGCGCGTGCAACTGATCGCCAAGACCGAGTTCTTGGCCCCACCCGACGTGCCGTGGAGCACCGACGCCGCGGGCGGCCAGGCGCTGGTCGAGTTCGCCGGCCGGGCCTGCTACCAGAGCTGGTCCAAGCCCAACCCGCGCACCGCCACCAACGCCGGCTATCTCAAGCACATCATCGACGTCGGGCACTTCTCGGTGCTGGAGCACGCCTCGGTGTCGTTCTACATCACCGGCATCTCGCGGTCGTGCACCCACGAGCTGATCCGGCACCGGCACTTCTCCTACTCGCAGCTGTCGCAGCGCTATGTGCCGGAGAACGAGGCCCAGGTGGTGGTGCCGCCGGCCATCGAGGCAGATCCCGAACTGCAGCAGATCCTGCTCGCGGCGGCCGACGCCAGCCGGGCCGCTTACAACGAATTGCTGGACAGGCTCGAGGAGAAGTTCGCCGACCAGCCCAACGCGGTGCTGCGCCGCAAGCAGGCCCGCCAGGCCGCCCGCGCGGTGCTGCCCAACGACACCGAGACCCGCATAGTGGTGACCGGTAACTACCGGGCCTGGCGGCATTTCATCGCGATGCGCGCCAGCGAGCACGCCGACGTGGAGATCCGCCGGCTGGCGATCGCCTGCCTGCGCGGGCTGGCCGACGTCGCGCCGTCGGTGTTCGCCGATTTCGAAATCACCGGGCTGGCCGATGGGACCGAGGTGGCGACCTCGCCGCTGGCGACCGAGGTCTGAGGCCGAGCGGGTAATCTAGACGGTCGTGAGCACCAGCGGATTCGACGCCAGGGCCCGGTTGGGCACGGTTCTGACCGCGATGGTGACGCCGTTCAAGCCGGACGGCTCGCTGGACACCGACACCGCCGCGCGACTGGCCACCCGATTGGTGGACGCCGGCTGCGACGGACTGGTGATCTCCGGAACCACCGGCGAGTCCCCGACCACCACCGACGCCGAGAAGAGCCTGCTGCTACGTGCCGTCGTCGACGCGGTCGGCGACCGGGCCCGGATCGTGGCCGGCGTCGGCACCTACGACACCGCCCACAGTGTCCACCTGGCCAAGGCGGCCGCCGCCGAGGGCGTGCACGGGCTGCTGGTGGTGACCCCTTATTACTCGCGCCCGCCGCAGTCGGGACTGGTCGCGCACTTCACCACCGTCGCCGACGCCACCGACCTGCCGGTGATCCTCTACGACATCCCGCCGCGTTCGGTGGTCCCGATCGAATGGGACACCATGCGGACGGTGGCGCAGCATCCGAACATCGTCGCGGTCAAGGACGCCAAGGCCGACCTGCCCGGCGCCGCCCAGATCATGGCCGAGACCGGGCTGGTCTACTACTCGGGCGACGACGCGCTGAACCTGCCGTGGCTGGCGATGGGCGCGGTCGGGTTCATCAGCGTCTGGGGTCATGTCGCGGCCGGCCAGCTGCGAGACATGTTGAGCGCCTTCAACTCCGGCGACGTCGCGACCGCCCGCAAGATCGCGGTGGCGCTGGGCCCGCTGAACGCGGCGCAGAGCCGCCTCGGTGGGGTGACGCTGTCGAAGGCAGGGCTGCGGCTGCAGGGCTTCGACGCCGGCGATCCCCGGCTGCCGCAGATGCCTGCCACGCCCGCCGAACTCGACGAGTTGGCGACCGATATGCGCGCGGCGGCTGTACTCCGATGAACAGCGAGGAGCTCGCACCCCCCGGTCCACTGGCCCCGGGAGCCCTTCGGGTGACCGCGCTGGGCGGGATCGGCGAAATCGGCCGCAACATGGCCGTTCTCGAGCACCTCGGCAGGTTACTGATCATCGACTGCGGGGTGCTGTTCCCCACCCATGACGAACCCGGCGTGGACCTGATCCTGCCGGACCTGCGCCACATCGAGCATCGTCTCGACGACATCGAGGCCCTGGTGCTCACGCACGCGCACGAGGACCACATCGGTGCGATCCCGTTCCTGCTCAAGCTGCGCGGAGACATCCCGGTCGTCGGCTCCAAGTTCACGCTGGCCCTCGTCGCCGCGAAATGTCGCGAGCACCGGATCAATCCGGTGTTCGTCGAGGTGTCCGAGGGCACCCGAAGCACGCACGGCGTCTTCGAGTGCCAGTACTTCGCGGTCAATCACTCGATTCCCGATGCGCTCGCGATCGCCGTGCACACTGGGGCGGGCACCCTGCTGCACACCGGCGACATCAAGCTCGACCAACTGCCCCTGGACGGCCGCCCGACCGACCTGCCGGGGATGTCGCGCCTGGGCGACGAGGGTGTGGACCTGTTCCTGTGCGACTCGACCAACTCCGAACTGCCCGGCGTCGGGCCGTCGGAGAGTGAAGTCGGGCCCAACCTGCACCGGTTGATGCGCGGGGCCGACGGACAGCGGGTCATCGTGGCCTGCTTCGCCTCCAACGTCGACCGGGTGCAGCAGATCATCGACGCCGCAGTGGCGCTGGGCCGCCGGGTGTCGTTCGTCGGCCGGTCGATGGTGCGCAACATGGGCATCGCCAAGGAACTCGGCTTCCTGCACGTCGAGGACCGCGACGTCGTCGACATCGCCGCCGCCGAGGAGATGCCGCCCGAGCGGGTGGTGCTGATCACCACCGGCACCCAGGGCGAGCCGATGGCGGCGTTGTCGCGGATGTCGCGCGGCGAGCACCGCAGCATCACCATCACCGCGAACGATCTGATCATCCTGTCCTCGTCGCTGATTCCCGGCAACGAGGAGGCCGTCTACGGCGTGATGGACGCTCTGGCCAAGATCGGCGCCCGGGTGGTCACCAATCAGCAGGTGCGCGTGCACGTTTCCGGCCACGCCTACTCCGGCGAACTGCTGTTCCTCTACAACGGGGTGCGCCCGCGCAACGTGATGCCGGTGCACGGCACCTGGCGGATGCTGCGGGCCAACGCCAAACTGGCGGCGGGCACCGGGGTGCCCGAGGACCGGATCATGTTGGCCGAGAACGGTGTCAGCGTCGACCTGGTCGCCGGCAAGGCGAGCATCGCCGGGGCGGTGCCGGTCGGCAAGATGTTCGTCGACGGCCTGATCACCGGCGACGTCGGTGAGTCCACCCTCGGTGAGCGCCTGATCCTGTCTTCCGGCTTCGTCGCCGTGACCGTCGTCGTGCAGCGCGGGACCGGTCGCGTCGCCGCCCCGCCACATCTGCACTCCCGCGGCTTCTCCGAGGACCCCAAGGCGCTCGAGCCGGTGGTGCAGAAGGTGGAGTCCGAACTGGAATCGCTTGCCGCGGAGAGCGTCACCGATCCGGTGCGGATCGCCCAGGCGGTGCGCCGCACCGTCGGCAAGTGGGTGGGGGAGACCTATCGCCGCCAGCCGATGATCGTGCCGACGGTGCTGGAGATCTAGCCGCTGCTTCGCCGAGCAGACGCAAAGTCGCACGAAATCGGCGCCCGCGGTGCGATTTTGCGTCTGCTCGCGGGGAAGGGCGCATCTAGCCGCGCGAGCGCAGCCAGGACACCACGCGGTCGCGATAGCCGCTGATGCCCTTGTATCCGGCGATCTCCTCGGGCAGTTCGGCCAGCACCGCCGCCATTCGGACACGCCACTCGTCGACTCCTGCGACATCGGCCAACGGCAGCAGGTAGGTGCGGATCAGGAAGCAGATCGCGCCGGACTCGGCGAGCCGGATCAGGTGCTGGACCTCGACGCGCAGATGCAGCACCCGGCCGAACGCCTCGTCGTCGAGGCCGTCGAGCGCGGCGCGCGCTGCGGCCCTGTCGGCCAGCGTCTCCACCGACACGTCGAGCGTGCGCCCGATCGTCATCGACCAGTTGGTGCGCCGGTAGATCTGGTTGGGCTGCAACCGCATCAGGAAGTCCCGCGCCCTGGTGATCACCCCGGACTCGCGCAGCCCGGGCACCGGGCCGTGGATCTCCAGGAACGTCATGCCGACGTCGAACCCGAAGGACCAGCCCGCGGAGAAGGTGACCACGCCGGCATCGGCGAACAGGTCGTCGTCGCGCTGGTCGAGCAGCACGATGTCGTCCTGCACCTGAGCGGCGATGAAGTCCAGCGGATCACACGGCAGACAGGACTCGTCGCCGACCACGAAATCCTGCGCGATGTCGAGCAGGTTGTTGCGCCAACGCCAGACCTCGCCGTCGCGGGTGAGCGACATGGTCTCCGGGTAGGCGGTGGCCAGTTCGGTCATCAACGCCAGCATGGTGTCCCAGCAGGCGACGCGCATGTGCGGCAGGACAGCATGGCGGGTGGGGTCGGCGGTCAGGATGCGACGTCGCTCGGCCAGTTCGTGGGTGTACTCGCTGTCGATGTGCAGCACGGTCCGGCCCCACTGTCCGGTTCGGGTGCGCACCGCGGTGTGGGCCGGCTCGAGATTGGTGCTGTAGCGGTAGGTGTCGGCGGCGTACGGAAACGGGAAGGATGCCACCAGGTCGGGTGCGGACACGGTGGTGCTCACAGGCTCAACTCCAGACGTCCCTGCGCGCGCGACACACAGGCCATCATCGCATCCCCGGCGTCCCGCTCGGCCTGGGTCAGGTACAGGTCGCGGTGCAGCACGACACCCGAGCGCACCGGCAACCGGCACTGGCCGCACACCCCCTGGCGGCACATGTTTGGCACCGCATGCCCGTGCGCCTCGAGTGCCTCCAACAGGGAGACCCCGGATTCGACGACGAAACTTTCTCCGCTATGCGTCAATTCGACCTCGAACGGCTCGCCCGGCGCGAGTTCACCGCCGAAGTGTTCGACGTGGATGCGGCTGGCTGGCCAGCCGAAGCCGGTGGCCAGTGCGACCACGTCGTCGATGAACACACCCGGACCGCAGATGTAGGCGTGGGTGCCGAACGGTGAATCGGGCAGCGCCGCCGCCAGTTCGGCCAGGAACGCGGCGCGGTCGGTGAAGAACCGGGCCTGGTCGGTGAGGGCCTTGATCTCGTCGACATGGGCGCCTCGGCCGGGCCGGTGGATGTAGAGCAGTCGGGCGTCGCGGCCCCACCGCCGGGCGCTGCGCAGGTGCGACACCATCGGGGTGATCCCAATGCCCGCGGCGATCAGCAGGTGACGCCGGGCCCGCAACACCGGGGCGAACGCGCTGCGCGGCTCGCGCGCCGCAACGGTATCGCCCACCGACAATCCGTGGATCCAGCGCGAACCGCCGCGCCCGTCAACGCGATTCAGCACCGACACCGTGTACTCCTGCGGTGCTGAGGTCTCGCCGGTGAGCGAGTAGGCATTGGCTCCGCCGTCGTACTCGACGACGAGGTGGCTGCCCGGAGTGAACGACGGCAGCGGCGCACGGTCCGGGCGCGCCAGCCTCAGCGTGCGGATCCCGGGCACCGCGTCGTCGATGCCAACCACGTCCAGCAGCAGCGCGCTCACGAGGTGCCCCGGTAGTTGGCCCCGCTGGCGAACCCGAGATGGGTCCCGAGCCGGCGGGACACGTGGTAGTAGACGAACAACTCGCGGCCGCAGCCGAGGCAGGGCAGCGTGCCGGTGAGCTCGATCCGCGCGAGGGTGACGGTTCGGCAATGCGCGCAATAGATCTCGCGGGTGGCCACCTCGGTGCTGGCCACCGTGATCTCGTCGTCGGCCGCCCCCGCTTCGAGGGCGTCGGCGCGCACCCGCAGGCAGGCGTGCGCCGGACCGGCGAGCAGCAGCCGCCACCCGGCGACCGCGTCGGCGAGATCGTCGTGCAGCGCCCGGCGGGCGGCCTCGATGTCGTCGACCAGGTGTACCCGTGGATTCGCATCGGGGCGGTGCGCGGCGATCTGGGCGGCCCAGTCCGCGGCGATCGCGGCGGCGTGCTCGCCGATGGCCAGCACCGTCCAGTGCCTGCCGGTCAGATCGGCGGGCGGGCGCAGGGGAGTCACCGCCCACGGGGGGACGCTGGTCAGCTCGAGCGGTGGTGCCATGTGCGCCGACCCTAGCGCTTGTTGACGTACCCCGCGTCGACCGGAAGCGTGACCCCGGTGACGTAGCGTCCGGCGTCGGACACCAGGTAGAACGCCGCGTTGGCGATGTCCTCGGGCTCGAGGGCCTGCACCGGCAGCGCGTTGCTCAGGTCCGGGCCGCCCAGGTTCTGCTGCGCCAGCCCGTCGAGCCATGCGCGGGTGGCCTCGTTGTCGATCATCGGCGTCTTCACCGCGGCTGGGTGGATGGAGTTCACCCGAATGTTGAAGGCGGCCAGGAAGTTCGCGTACGCCCGCATCAAGCCGACCACACCGTGTTTGGCGACGGTGTAGCCGAGCGACCCGGCGATCGGGGCGCCGAGACCGGCCAGGCCGGCCACCGAACTGGTCAGCACGATGGCCCCGCCGTCGCCCTGCTTGATCATCGGTCGCATCGCCACGTCCACCGTGTGGTAGACCCCGGTGAGGTTGACGTCGATGACGTCCTGCCACGCGTTCTCGTCGGCCATCGGCGCGATCCCGGCGTTGGCGATCACGATGTCGAGCCTGCCGAGTTCGGCGATGCCCTCCTTCAGCGCCGTCTTCAACGCCGACCGGTCGCGGACGTCGGCCTCCCGGGCGACGATCCGCGCGCCGGTGTCCTCGACGAGCTTGACGGTGGCTGCCATGTCGTCGGCGGTGGCCATCGGGTAGGGCACGCTGGCGATCTGGTCATAGAGGTCGACCGCGATGATGTCGGCGCCCTCTGAGGCCAGCTTCACCGCATGCGCGCGGCCCTGGCCGCGGGCCGCGCCCGTGATGAAAGCGACCTTGCCCTGCAGTGCGCCGGTCATTAGGCCCGCAGCTGGCCCTTGGCGGGGTCGCCGGCGACGATCGGGGTGAGCATCTTGATATCGGGGGCGCCGTCGAGGTGTTCGCCGATCTCGCCGAACAGCGTGCCGATCGCGGGCGCCGTGCTGTGGGCCTGCAGCGCGTCGGCGTCGGCCCACTGCTCGACGAACACGAAGGTCCCGTTGGCCTCGTGCAGCGAGTACAGCTGGCAGCCGGGCTCGTCGTGAACGGCCTCGATGGCTTTCTTGCACGATGCGCGCACCGCGTCGACCGATTCCGGCTTGGCGGTGAATGAGGCAACGACGACGACGGGCATGGCGGCTCCTCGCTGGGAAGGTGTGTGACGCCGCTTACATTAGACGTGCTTCATATTGCGGCACGATGCTGGTCGGATTGTTCGGCGCCGACGATGATCCAGCCATGAACGAATCCCGGGACAGCAAGTCGCTGTACATGACGGTGCTGATGACCCCCGACATGGCCAACTTCGCCGGCAACGTGCACGGCGGGACGCTGCTCAAGCTGCTTGACCAGGTCGCCTACTCCTGTGCGAGCCGGTACGCCGGCACCTACGTCGTCACCCTGTCGGTGGACCGGGTGCTCTTCCACGGCCCCATCCACGTCGGCGAGCTGGTGTCGTTCTCGGCGACCGTCAACCACACCGGGCGCACGTCGCTGGAGGTGGGCATCCGGGTTGACACCGAGAACATTCGGGACGGCAGCCGCAGGCATGCGAACAGCTCGTATTTCACGATGGTCGCGGTGGACGAGGCCGGCACCCCGGTGCCGGTTCCGCCGCTGACGCCGGGCACCGATGTCGAGCGGGAGCGGTTCACGGCGGCGCAGGCCCGCCGGGACGCGTTGCGGGCGGCGTTTCCACGCTGATTCCGGCGTTTGTCGCAGTCTGGCAACGGCCGCCCTGAAACTCGTGTTGCGGATGGTGCAGATGGGGCAATTGCGACTAGTCTTTCCCGCATGGCTAACAAGACGGCCGCTCGCACTGGCGCGCGTACGACCAGGTCAAAGGCCGCTTCCCGGTCGGCAAAGCCGGCACCGGCGCGCCGTAAGCCAGCCGCCAAGAAGGGCAGTGCCTCGCCGGTAGCGACCGCTGCTGCCGCCGGCGGGCGCGCGGCGCGGGCGACGTGGCTGATGCTGGCCAAGGGCGCGGGCTCGACGGCGCGCTCGGTGGGCCGGGCGCGCGAGATCGAACCGGGACACCGCCGGGACGGGATCGCGCTGGCGTTGTTGGGCCTGGCGGTGGTGATCGCGGCCAGTTCCTGGTTCGACGCCGCCCGCCCGGTCGGCGCCTGGATCGACTCGGTGTTGCGGACCTTCGTCGGCGGGGCCGTGGTGCTGCTGCCCGTCCTGGTCGCCGCCGTCGGCGTCATGTTGATGCGCACCGAACCCAACCCGGATGCCCGCCCCCGGCTGATCGTCGGGACCGCGATGATCGCGCTACCGGTGCTGGGGCTGTGGCATCTGTGGTCCGGAGCGCCGTCGGCTCCGGCCGATCGTCAGCGCTCGGCCGGTTTCATCGGTTTCGCGATCGGCGGCCCGCTCTCCGACGGTGTCACCCCGTGGATCGCCACCCCGTTGCTGATCATCGCCGCACTGTTCGGGGTGCTGCTGCTGTCCGGCACCACGATCCGGGAACTGCCCGAGACGCTGTACGCGATGTTCGGCACCCGCGGCGGTCAGGCCGAGTACGGCGACTACTACGACGACTTCGACGAGGCCGACGCGCGGTATGAGGGTGCGCCCGAGGACTTCTCCGACGGCTACTACGACGACCCGCGGGCCTACACCGAGGACGAGCCGCCGGCGTGGCCGGGCGCGGCAGGTCCGGTCGGCACACCGCTGGACAACTACCCACTGGACGAAGGTGTCACCGCCGTCACCGTGCCCACCAAGTCGCGCCGCAAGAAGCCCGCCCCGGACAAGCGGGACGCCAAGCAAGACACCGTGGCGATCGACCGCGTGGTGGAAGGGCCCTACACGCTGCCCTCGCTGGACCTGCTCATCGCGGGTGACCCGCCGAAGCGGCGCAGCGCGGCCAACGAGCAGATGGTCGACTCGATCACCTCCGTACTGCAGCAGTTCAAGGTCGACGCCGCGGTCACCGGCTGCACCCGTGGCCCGACCGTCACCCGCTACGAGGTGGAACTCGGCCCCGGTGTGAAGGTCGAGAAGATCACTGCGCTGCAACGCAATATCGCCTACGCGGTCGCCACCGAGAGTGTGCGGATGCTGGCGCCGATACCCGGTAAGTCCGCCGTCGGCATCGAGGTGCCCAACACCGACCGCGAAATGGTGCGCCTGGCCGACGTTCTCACCGCGTCGTCCACCCGCCGCGACCACCACCCGCTGGTCATCGGCTTGGGCAAGGACATCGAAGGCGACTTCATCTCGGCCAATCTCGCGAAGATGCCGCACCTGCTGGTGGCCGGGTCGACCGGCTCCGGCAAGTCGAGCTTTGTGAACTCGATGCTGGTCTCGCTGCTCGCCCGCGCCACCCCCGACGAGGTGCGGATGATCCTCATCGACCCCAAGATGGTGGAGCTGACGCCCTACGAAGGCATTCCGCACCTGATCACCCCGATCATCACGCAGCCCAAGAAGGCGGCCGCCGCGCTGGCCTGGCTGGTGGAGGAGATGGAGCAGCGCTACCAGGACATGCAGGCCTCCCGGGTGCGCCACATCGACGACTTCAACCAGAAGGTGAGATCAGGCGCCATCTCAGCCCCGTTGGGCAGCGAGCGGGTGTACAAGCCCTATCCCTACATCGTGGCGATCGTCGACGAGCTGGCCGACCTGATGATGACCGCGCCGCGCGACGTCGAGGACGCGATCGTGCGGATCACCCAGAAGGCCCGGGCCGCCGGGATCCACCTGGTGCTGGCCACCCAGCGCCCGTCGGTCGACGTCGTCACCGGCCTGATCAAGACCAACGTGCCGTCCCGGCTGGCGTTCGCGACCTCGTCGCTCACCGACAGCCGGGTCATCCTCGACCAGCCGGGCGCCGAGAAGCTGATCGGCATGGGCGACGGGCTGTTCCTGCCGATGGGCGCGAGCAAGCCGCTGCGCCTGCAGGGCGCCTACATCACCGACGAGGAGATCCACGCCGTGGTGCAGGCCTGCAAGGACCAGGCCGAGCCGGAGTACACCGACGGCGTGACCACCGCCAAGCCGTCGGGGGAGAAGACCGATGTCGACCCCGACATCGGCGACGACATGGACGTCTTCCTGCAGGCCGTCGAACTCGTGGTGTCCAGCCAATTCGGCTCGACCTCGATGCTGCAGCGCAAGCTGCGGGTCGGCTTCGCCAAGGCGGGCCGGCTGATGGACCTGATGGAGACGCGCAACATCGTCGGGCCCTCGGAAGGCTCCAAGGCCCGCGAGGTGCTGGTCAAGCCCGACGAACTCGCCGCGACGCTGATGCTGATCCGCGGCGACGCGGGTCCCGACGAATCCGACGACGACTTCTGAGCGCTACAGGCTCATTCGGCCGGTCGAGAGCAGCACCACGGCGAGCACCGCGCCGAGGGCGATCACGGCGAACAGCAGTCCCTCGGCCGCGGTGAAGATCCGGGCATTGTGCTCGCGGCGCGCCACGACGTATAGCCCGGCCGCGGGCGCGTAGAGCAGGCAAGACAGCAGCAGGTGCTTCGGGCCGGCCGCGTACACCAGGAATGTGGTGTAGGCGACCGCCAGGAAGGCGATCAACATGTCGGTGCGCCGGGATCCGCCGTCGCCGTAGGTCTCGCCGGTGACGGTGAGCTTGACCGCGTACGCGGCGGCCAGCAGGTAGGGGATCACGGCCAGCGCGGCGGTCAGGTCGAGGACGAAATCCAGTGCCTCCGAGACGAACAGCAGAACGATCAGCAGGGCCTGGACATATCCGGTGACCATGAACAGTGCCGACACCGGGGTGCCGCGGGCGTTGACCTTGGTCAGAAACCGTGGCATGTCACCCGTTGTGGCCGGGACGTACATGACTTCCGAGGCCATCAGGGTCCAGGCCAGATACGCGCCGAGCACCGAGATGATCACGCCCACCTTGATGAACACCGCGCCCCACGGGCCCACCAGCGACACGAACACCGTCGCCATGGATGGCGGTGCGGCGGTGGCCAATTCGGCCTGCGGCAGCGCACCGTATGACACCAGGGTGACGAGTGAGAACACCGCGAGCACCGACACGAAGCCCAGCACTGTCGCCCGGCCCACGTCGGAGCGCTTCCGCGCGTAGCGCGAGTACACGCTGGCGCCCTCGATGCCGAGGAAGACGAACACGGTGATCAGCATGGTGCCCTTGGCCTGTTCGAACACCGCATGCACCGAGTGCTCCGCACCGCCCCAGAAGTTGGCGGTGAAGGTTCCGCTGTCGAACATGACCAGTGCCACCACGATGAATACCGCGATGGGCACCATCTTGGCGATGGTCACGACGCGGTTGATGGTTGCCGCCTCCTTGACCCCGCGCATGACGAGCAGATGGAAGGTCCAGACCCCCACACTGGACAGCGCGATCGCCAGCACCGTCTCGCCGCGACCCAGCGACGGGAAGACGGCACCGAGGGTGGACATGATGAGCACCCAGTAGGAGACCGTGCCGGCACAGGCCGACGCCCAGTACCCGAACGCGGCGTTGAAGCCGACGTAGTTGCCGAAGCCGGCCTTGGCGTAGGCGAAGATGCCGGCGTCGAGATCGGGCTTGCGGACCGCGAGGAACCGGAAGACCAGGGCCAGCATGAGCATTCCGGTCCCGGCGATGGTCCAGGCGATCAGCGCGCCCAGCACGCCGGTCTCGGTGCCGAAGCGGCGGGGCAGGACGAACACCCCGGCGCCGACGATGGAACCGACCACCATCGCGGTCAGCACCCCGAGGCTGACCTTCTTGGCCGACGCAACGGCATCGTCAACGTTGTCGGCGACGGACATGCGCAGGATTGTGCCCGGCCAATCGAACAGTTTCTGACGCATCCGCCAATTTCTGTCGAATCGGCATTCGCCCACCTGAAGGCCTACTACCTTGCGTCATAGACAACGACGTCAGGGGAGGCACCATGTCCGAGACCGAGGTCAAAGAGCCCCCGGCGGGGCCACCGGTGGCGCAGGCAGGTCTGGGACTCGTCGCGCTGATCGCGATCGTGGTCGGATCGATGATCGGCAGTGGCATCTTCGCGCTGCCGTCCCAGATGGCAGGCAGCGCGGCCCCCGGCCCGCTGCTCATCGGCTGGGTGATCACCGGTGTCGGGATGCTGATGCTGGCCTTCGTGTTCCAGACCCTGGCCGAGCGTAAGCCGGACGTCGACGGTGGCGTCTACGGTTACGCCCGCGCGGGTTTCGGCAACTACATCGGCTACACCTCGGCGTTCGGTTACTGGGCGTCGGCGTGGATGGGCAACGTCGCCTACCTGGTGCTGCTGTTCGCCACGCTGGGATACTTCTTCCCGCAGTTCGAGGGTGGCACCACCCTGCCGGCCATCATCGGCGCGTCGGTCCTGTTGTGGATCGTGCACTTCCTGACTTTGCGCGGCGTGCAGACCGCCGCGTTCGTCAACGTGATCGTCACGATCGCCAAGATCGTGCCGATCCTGACCTTCATCGGCATCGCGATCGTCGGATTCAAGGCCGGCCTGTTCACCGCCGACTTCTGGGGCCACCACACCCAGATCGACGGAAACCCGCTGGGCAGCAACATGAATCAGGTCAAGAACATGATGCTGGTCACCGTATGGGTGTTCATCGGCATCGAAGGCGCGGCGGTGTACTCGCAGCGGGCGAAGAAGCGCAAGGACGTCGGCCGGGCCACCGTGCTGGGCTTCCTCGCCGTACTGGCCCTGCTGCTCGCGGTGAACTTCCTGTCCTACGGCCTGATGGAACAGGCCAAGCTGGCCGCCCTGGCGGACCCCTCGATGGCCGGCCTGATGGAACAGCAGGTCGGCGCCTGGGGCGCCGGTTTCATCTCGATCGGGCTCATCATCTCGTTGCTCGGAGCGCTGATCGCCTGGGTGCTGTTGTGCGCCGAGATCCTGCGCATCCCGGCCCAGGACGCCGTGATGCCGGAACTGTTCGGCCGGGAGAACGCCCACGGCTCGCCCGCGGCGGCGCTGTGGCTGACCAACGGCTGCATCCAGGTGGTGCTGATCCTGACGCTGTTCGCCAGCAGCACCTACCTGGGGCTGGTGCTACTGGCCACCTCGCTGATCCTGCTGCCGTACCTGTGGTCGGCGGCCTACCAGTTGCTGCTCGCGGTGCGCGGCGAGACCTACGGCGACGGTCAAGGCCGCACCAAAGACCTTGTCATCGGCGCCGTCTCGCTGATCTACGCCATCTGGCTGGTCTACGCGGGTGGCCTGGAGTATCTGCTCACCGGTGCGGTGGCCTACTTCGTGGGCAGCATCCTGTTCGTCTGGGCCCGCCGGGAGAAGGGGTTGCAGATCTTCACCAAGGTGGAGTGGGTGATCTTCGCCGTGGTCGCGGTCGCCGCCGCGTTCGGGTTGTACGGGATCGTCACCGGCGACATCCAGGTCTTCTGAGGCAACGGAATTCGAAAGAGGGGAACGTCATGGCTAACGCAGCGCAGGTAGGGGTCTGGTCGGAGATCGGCAAGCTGCGCCGGGTGCTGGTCTGTCCGCCGGGGCTGGCGCACGACCGGTTGACCCCGGACACCGCCGAGGACCTGCTCTACGACGACGTGCTGTGGGTGCAGCAGGCCCGCCGGGACCACTTCGATTTCGTCGCCAAGATGGAAGACCGCGGCGTCGAGGTTCTCGAGCTCGACGAGTTGCTCGAAGACGTCGTCGCCGACTCCGCCGCCCGCGGCTGGCTGCTGGACCGCAAGATCACCCCCGAGCAGGTCGGGGCGGGTATCGCCAAGGAGGTGCGGCCGTGGCTCGATGAGATGGCGGCGAAGGAACTCGCCCAGCTGCTCATCGGCGGCATCCCGTTCCATGAGGTGCCCAGGGAGGTCGCGGGACCGTTCACGGCCGCCTTCGGCGAGACCAGCCACACCGGTTTCGTCATCAAGCCGCTGCCCAACACCCAGTTCATGCGCGACAACTCGTCATGGATCTTCAACGGTGTCACGCTGAACCCGATGTACTGGCCGGCCCGCCGCCAGGAGACACTGCTGACCACCGCGGTGTACAAGTTCCATCCGGCCTTCGCCGGCGCGGACTACCAGGTCTGGCTGGGTGACGCCGACGGTGAACCGCGCGACTACGGGGCGATGACCCTCGAGGGCGGCGACGTGATGCCGATCGGCAAGGGCGCCGTCCTGATCGGCATGGGTGAGCGGTCCTCTCGTCAGGCCATCGTGAAGGTCGCCCAGAACCTGTTCGAAGCCGGTGCCGCCGAACGGGTCATCATCGCCGTCCTGCCCCGGTCGCGGGCGGCCATGCACCTCGACACCGTCTTCACCTTCTGCAATACCGACGTGCTCACCGCCTACGCCCCGGTGATCGACAACGCCCGGGCGATCAGTCTGCGCCCGGACGCCAAGGCGCCGGCCGGGTTGAGCGTGGAGGTCGAGAACAAGGGCCTCGTGGAGGTGGTCGGGGATGCCCTCGGGGTGAGTTTCACGGTCGTGGAAACCGCCGGTGACGTCTACGGCGTGCAGCGGGAGCAGTGGAACGACGCCAACAACGTGGTCGCTCTCGAGCCCGGCGTGGTGATCGGCTATGACCGGAACACGCTGACCAATACCGCATTACGCAAGGCCGGCATCGAGGTCATCACCATCGACGCCGGCGAACTCGGCCGCGGCCGCGGTGGCGGCCGCTGCATGACCTGCCCGATCCTGCGCGACCCCGCCTACGACTAGCCGAAGGACGATCTGCCATGCCGTTCAACCTGACCAACCGCGACCTGCTGAGCCTGGTCCACCACAGCGAGCGCGACCTGCTGTACCTGATCGACCTGGCCCGTGATCTCAAGCGCGCCAAGTACTCCGGCGGCACCCGGGAGAGCCTCAAGGGCAAGAACATCGCGTTGATCTTCGAGAAGACCTCCACCCGCACCCGGTGTGCGTTCGAGGTGGCGGCCTACGACGAGGGCGCGCACGTCACCTACATCGACCCGAGTTCCTCACAGATCGGGCACAAGGAATCGATGAAGGACACCGCCCGGGTGCTCGGCCGGATGTACGACGCCATCGAGTATCGCGGCGCCGGACAGGGGATCGTCGAGGAGCTGGCGCGCTACGCCGGTGTTCCGGTGTTCAACGGCCTGACCGACGAGTACCACCCGACCCAGATGCTGGCCGACGTGCTGACGATGACCGAGCACAGCTCGAAACCGTTGCACGACATCGCCTATGCCTACGTCGGCGACGGCCGCAACAACATGGCCAACTCGCTGTTGCTGGTCGGCGCGAAACTCGGCATGGACGTGCGGATCGGGGCGCCCAAGGATCTGCAGCCGGACAAGGAGCACGTCAAGATGTGCCAGGACTTCGCCAAGCAGTCCGGCGCCCGCATCACCATCACCGACGACCCGAAGAAGGCCGTCAAGGGCGTCGACTTCATCCACACCGACGTGTGGGTGTCGATGGGTGAGCCGATCGAGAGCTGGGCCGAGCGGATCGACGAGCTGATGCCGTTCCAGGTCAACTCGAAACTGGTTGCCGCGGCTGGCAATCCGCGGGTGCGGTTCATGCACTGCCTGCCGGCCTTCCACAACTCGGAGACCAAGGTGGGCGCGCAGATCGCAGCGCAGTACCCGAAGCTCAAGGACGGCATCGAGGTCACCGAGGAGGTCTTCGAAAGTCCCGTCAACATCTGCTTCGAGCAGGCGGAGAACCGGATGCACACCATCAAGGCGGTTCTCGTGGCCGCGCTCGCGTAACCGCGATGAGGATCGTCATCGCCCTCGGCGGAAACGCGCTACTGCAACGCGGCCAGCCGATGACCGCCGAGAACCAGCGGGCCAACATCCGGCTGGCCGCCGAGCGCATCGCGTCGATCGCACCCGGCAACGAGATCGTCATCGCGCACGGCAACGGGCCACAGGTCGGGCTGCTGGCGTTGCAGGACCTCGCCTACGAGGAGGTCGACCCCTACCCGCTCGACGTGCTGGGCGCCGAGACCGAGGCGATGATCGGCTACGTCGTCGAGCAGGAACTGGGCAACCTGCTGCCGTTCGAGCAGCCCTTCGCGACCATTCTGACCATGATCGAGGTCGACGCGGACGACCCCGCCTTCGCCCACCCGACCAAGCCGATCGGCCCGGTCTACGACAAGGCGACCGCCGAACGACTGGCGGCCGAGCACGACTGGTCGATCGCCCCGGACGGCGACAAGTACCGGCGGGTGGTGGCCAGTCCCAAGCCGCAGCGCATCTTCGAGATCCGTCCGATCCGGATGCTCGTTGAGCAGGGTGTCATTGTCATCTGCGCCGGCGGCGGGGGGATCCCGACGATGTACGGCAAGGACGGCAAGCTGCTCGGGGTCCAGGCCGTCATCGACAAGGACCTGGCCGCCGCGCTGCTCGCCGAGCAACTCGAGGCCGACCTGCTGGTGATCGCCACCGACGTCGACGGCGTCTACACCGGCTGGGGCACCCCGCAGCAGGCCAGGCTGGGCAACGTGACCGTCGAACAGGTCGTCGAGATGAACCTCCCGGCCGGGTCGATGGGGCCCAAGGTCGCCGCCGCGTGCGGCTTCGCCACGCAGACCAAGAACGAGGCCGTCATCGGCTCACTCGCCGACATCGACAGGATCGTCGCGGGAACCGCGGGAACCCGGGTCCGTGCCGGCTAGAGCACCAGCAGCATCCGGGTATTGCCCAGGATGTTGGGTTTGACGTAGCTCAGGTCCAGGAACTCCGCGACACCGATGTCGTAGGACCGGCACATCTCCTCGTACACCTCTGCGGTGACCGGGGTGCCCTCGATCTCGGTGAACCCGTGCCTGCCGAAGAACTCCGTCTCGAAGGTCAGCACGAACAACCGCTCCAGCTGCAACTCGCGGGCGACCTCGAGCAGCCGGTCGACGACGGTGTGGCCGATGCCGTGGCCCTTCACCTTCGGGTCGACCGCCACCGTGCGCACCTCGCCCAGATCGGACCACAGCACGTGCAGCGCCCCGCAACCCACCACTTCGCCGTCGAGTTCGGCGACCCAGAACTCCTGCACCGCCTCGTACAGGGTGACCAGGTTCTTCTCCAGCAGAATCCGGCCGGCATAGGTGTCGACGAGTCGCTTGATGTCCGGCACATCCGACGTGCGGGCGCGCCGAACCACCACATCGACGCTGGCTTGCTGGTGCGCTCCGGCCACGGGTGCAGAGTATCGGTCGCAGGCAGGCCCGCCGCCAACCGATATTGTGATGCTCGTGTCGGGACAACCCGAGAGCGATCCGGCTGTCCCGCGGGTGCGGGTGGCCAACATCGCCAACGTGCTCACCGGGGTGCGCCTTGTCCTGGTCCCGATCTTCCTGCTCTTCCTGTTCGCCGGCGACGGCCATGAATCGGCAAGCCGGATAACCGCGTTCGTCATCTTCGCGGTGGCCGTCATCACCGACCGGCTGGACGGGTCGCTGGCGCGGACCTACGGCATGGTCACCGAGTTCGGCAAGCTCGCCGACCCGATCGCCGACAAGATGCTAATCGGCGCCGCGCTGATCGGGCTGTCCATGCTGGGCGATCTGCCCTGGTGGGTGACGGTGGTGATCCTGGTCCGCGAGATCGGCATCACCGTGCTGCGGTTCGCGGTGCTGCGCCGCGGCGTGATCCCGGCCAGCCACGGCGGCAAGCTGAAAACCCTGGTCCAGGCCATCGCCATCGGGTTGTTCATCCTGCCGCTGCACAACTGGCCCGCCCAGTGGCTGACCGTCGCCTGGGTGGTCATGTGGGCCGCGATCGTGCTGACCGTGGTCACCGGCGTCGACTACGTGGTCTCGGCGATCAAGAACTCCCGGGAACGCCTTGCCGGCTGACGACCCGCTCGTCGGCGACGACGCTCGCGGGCTGGTTTCGACGCTGACCGAGCGGGGCCAAACCGTGGCCACCGCCGAATCGCTGACCGCGGGGCTGCTGGCGGCCACCCTGGCCGGCGTGCCCGGGGCCAGCGTGGTGCTGCGCGGCGGCCTGATCACCTACACCGTGGAGACGAAGATCACGCTGGCCGGCGTGCCCGCCGAACTGCTGGAGCAGGTGGGCCCGGTCGCCGCGCCCACCGCGCGGGCGCTGGCCGAGGGCGCCCGCCGCCGGTGCGAGGCCACCTGGGGAGTGGGCCTGACCGGTGTGGCCGGCCCGGAACCGCATGGTGGGCACGCCGTGGGCACCGTCTTCCTGGGGCTGGCCGGGCCGCCGGAGAGCGGGCCGACGGAAGTCGTCGAGCTGCACCTGAGCGGCTCGCGCTGGGATATCCGGCTCGCGGCGGTGCGCCGGGCGATCGGCCTGCTGGCGGTGAAGGTCGCCGGATCGGCGGATCCGGGAACCAATTGAGACCGCCGGGGCGTTGCAGTAGTGCTGTGACTAGTGGAGGAGGACGGCGCCATGGCGGTACTGCTGCGTGAGGTGATCGGTGACGTGCTGCGTCGTGCCCGCACCTCCCAGGGACGAACCCTGCGCGAGGTCTCCGATTCGGCCCGGGTCAGCCTGGGCTACCTGTCCGAGGTCGAACGTGGCCGAAAGGAGGCGTCCAGTGAGCTGCTGGGCGCCATCTGCACCGCCCTGGAGGTTCCGCTGTCGCGAGTGCTGACCGATGCCGGTGAGCGGCTGGCGCACCAGGAACGGGTGACCGCGCTGTCCGCCGTCCCGCGTGAGGCCGGCGCCAGGATTGACGTGACCACCAAGGTGGTAATCCCTCAGCCTGTCGTGATGGCGGTCGCCTGACCCGTCACCCGACCCTGTCCCAGGGCCGACATTCCCACAAGGGTGTGGTGGGAGTTGTCGAACCGATAAATTGGGCGGCGACTGTAATGCGGCACTCGATTCGAAGGCGGAGCTACTGATGGCCAATCCGTTCGTCAAGGCGTGGAAGTACCTAATGGCGCTGTTCAACTCCAAGGTTGACGAATACGCCGATCCCAAGGTGCAGATCCAGCAGGCCATCGAGGAGGCCCAGCGCACCCACCAGGCGCTGACCCAGCAGGCCGCCCAGGTCATCGGCAACCAGCGCCAGCTCGAGATGCGGCTGAACCGCCAGCTGGCCGACATCGAGAAGCTGCAGGTCAACGTGCGTCAGGCGCTCACGCTGGCCGACCAGGCCACCGCCGCCGGCGACGCTGCCAAGGCGACCGAGTACAACAACGCCGCCGAGGCGTTCGCCGCCCAGCTGGTGACCGCCGAGCAGAGCGTGGAGGACCTCAAGGCCCTGCACGACCAGGCGTTGCAGGCCGCCGCCCAGGCCAAGAAGGCCGTCGAGCAGAACGCCATGATGCTGCAGCAGAAGATCGCCGAGCGCACCAAGCTGCTCAGCCAGCTCGAGCAGGCCAAGATGCAGGAGCAGGTCAGCGCCTCGCTGCGGTCGATGAGCGAGATCGCCGCGCCCGGCAACACCCCGAGCCTCGACGAGGTGCGCGACAAGATCGAACGCCGCTACGCCAATGCGATGGGCGAGGCCGAGCTGGCGCAGAACTCGGTGCAGGGCCGGATGATGGAAGTCCAGCAGGCCAGCGTCCAGATGGCCGGGCATTCCCGGCTCGAGCAGATCCGGGCGTCCATGCGCGGTGAGGCGCTGCCGTCGGGCGGCGCTGCCGCCCCGGCCGCAAGCCCGGCCAGCCCCGCGGTCACACCCGAGCCCGAGAAACCCCTCGGTCAGTAGGAGGCGAACTCTTCGATGGCGGTGAAACAGGGCCGGCCCGGCTTCGCGGCCCGGCAGTGGCAGTCCGCGGTGCAGCGCGGTATCGACACCGTTAGCGAATACACCGAGGTGGCGGCCCAGAAGCTGGCGGCTGCTGCCGATCCGCGGGCGCGGCTGTTGCGCAAGCGCCGGTGGGCGCTGCGCCTCGGGCTGTTCTTCGCCGTCGCATCGGTGTTCTGGGTCGGCGTGACCGCCGTGCTGGCGTCGTGGAGTACACCGGTGTGGGCGCTGCTGATCACCGGCATCATCGCCGCCGGGGCGGCAGCGCCGGCCACCCTGCTGTTGCTGCGCTACCGCTGGCTGCGCTCCGAACCGCTGCCACCGCCCCGTCAGGTCAGCGGCCGCCGGCTGCCGCCGCACGGATCCGCCGCCCGTCCGCCGATGGCGGCGCTGGCTGCCTCCGAACGCGGGATGCACTCGCTGCTCGGGGTTCTGGAGCGCGGCCGGATGCTGCCGCCCGAGGAGATCCGCGAGTTGCGGGCCGCCGCCAGTCGCACCGCGGCCACCATGGCGGCCACGGCCGGCGAAGTGGTGTCGATGGAGCGTGCCGCGGCCCAGACGCCCGGCTCGCATTCCTACCTGGCGCCCACCATCGACGCGTTCACCGCCCAGCTCAACGCCGGTGTGCGGCAGTACAACGAAATGGCCACCGCCGCAGCGCAACTCGTCTCGTCAGCCAACACCGGTTCGATGTCGAGTTCGCCGATGTCGCAGCAGCGCTACCGCGACGAACTGTCCGGCGCCACCGACCGGCTGCTCGGCTGGTCGCAGGCCTTCGAGGAACTCGGCCAGCTGCGCCGGGCCTGAGGCTTCTAGAGCCTGGGCCTAAGGCCCGGCACCACCGCGCCGACGAGGCCGCGGCCCGTCGCCTTGAGCAAGTCCCACAGGTCGATGTAGTCCCGCCACAACGTGATCCGGCCGTTGCGGACCTCGAAGATTCCGCACGCCCAGATCTGAATGCGGACCGGCCCCAACACCAGCGCATCAGTCCGCTCGGTCAGCACCGAGGAACCGTTGACCGCGATGCGGTGAGTCTTCACCTCGAAGCCCATCCGGCCTTCCATTCCGCGCATGAGCTTCATGACGCGTGCGCGCCCGCGCATGTTCGAGAATCCGACGTTCTGATAGACGATGTCGTCGTCCAGTTGGGCCGCCGCGGTGTCGAAGTCCTCGTCCTGCAGCGCAGACAGGAAGACCTCGACGGTGTGGGCGTTGTCGACGTCGGAGCTCACGTTGGCGATCTGCTCGGTCATGGCCGCCAGCCTAGTCGCCGCTGTGGCAGGGTGGGCAGGTGCGAGTAGCCGTGGTCGCCGGTCCCGACCCCGGCCATGCGTTTCCCGCGATCGCGCTGTGCCTGCGGTTCCTCGCCGCCGGTGACACCCCGGTGCTGCTGACCGGCCGCGAGTGGCTGGACACCGCGCGGGCGGCCGGCCTGGAGGCGGTCGAACTGGCCGGTCTGGATCCCGGCGAGGATGACGACGACTCCGACGCGGGCGCCAAGATCCACCAGCGGGCGGCGCGAATGGCGATGCTCAACGTCCCGGTGCTCACCGACTTGGGCTGCGACCTGGTGGTCTCCGACGTCATCACCGCCTGCGGGGGAATGGCCGCCGAACTCATCGGGATCCCGTGGGTCGAACTCAGTCCGCATCCGCTGTACCTGCCGTCGAAGGGCCTGCCGCCGGTGGGCAGCGGGCTGGCGCCGGGCACCGGTGTCGGCGGGCGGCTGCGCGACACCGTCATGCGCGCGTTCACCGCCCGGTCGGTTCGGGAGGGCATGCGGCAGCGCTCCGCCGTGCGCGCCGAGATCGGGCTGCCGGCCCGGGGTCCCGGTCCGGTGCGCCGGCTGATCGCCACGCTGCCGGCGCTGGAGGTGCCCCGACCGGACTGGCCAGCCGAGGCCGTCGTCGTCGGGCCGCTGCATTTCGAACCGACCTCCGCGGTGCTGGCGATACCGGCGGGGGAGGGACCGGTGATCGTGGTGGCACCGTCCACCGCGACGACGGGGACCGCCGGGCTGGCCGAGGTGGCGCTGGAGTTGGAGCCCGGTGTGACGCTGCCCGCCGGCTCCCGGGTGGTGATCTCCCGGATCGCCGGCGACGCGCTGGCGGTGCCGCCCTGGGCGACGGCCGGCCTCGGCCGACAGGACGAACTGCTTCGCCACGCCGACCTGGTGGTCTGCGGCGGCGGGCACGGGATGCTGTCCAAGACGCTGATGGCCGGGGTGCCGATGGTGGTGGTGCCGGGCGGCGGTGACCAGTGGGAGCTGGCGAATCGGGTTGTGCGGCAAGGCAGCGGGCGGCTGGTCCGGCCGCTGACCGTCGAGGCGCTGGGCGTCGAGGTCGGGGAGGTGTTGTCGTCGCCGCGCTACCGGGAGGCCGCGATGCGGGCGGCCGCGAGCATCGCCGAGGTCGCCGATCCGGTACGGGCGTGCCATGAAGCGCTGCGGCCCGGCCGGTAGGTTGGTGGCGTGCGCCTGACGGAATTCCATGAACTCGTCGATGCGCAGTTCGGTTCGGTTCGGGGTGCCTCGCTGCTGGTGGACCACGTGCTGACCCGCCTGGGTGGGCGGACCGCCGAGCAGGCCATCGAGGACGGTGTGGACCCCCGCGACGTCTGGCGGGCGCTGTGCGCCGACTTCGACGTCCCGCGCGACCAGTGGTGAGTTGTGGGGCTTTCTGGCGTTGATTCAGACCTCACGTAGACGAAGTGCGAGTAGCGGTGTGCGTGGGTTCTGACTCGACGCGCGCTCGCGTGACCCGCACGGCGCGTCGGCTTGCTTTCGAACACCTGTTCGCTAATCTGGTGAGCGTTCGACCGAGCCGATTTGTCGGTGGCCTGTCCTAGCGTCGGAGCCAACCGACCGGAACCCCCGGTCAAACCGAATGACTACCGGAGAGGTATCACCATGGCGCAGCAAGCCCCCGACCGCGAGAAGGCCCTCGAACTCGCGCTCGCGCAAATCGAGAAGAGTCACGGCAAAGGTTCGGTGATGCGCCTCGGTGACGAGGTCCGTCAGCCGATCTCGGTCATCCCGACCGGTTCCATCGCCCTGGACGTGGCGCTGGGTATCGGTGGCCTGCCGCGCGGCAGGGTCATCGAGATCTACGGCCCGGAGTCCTCGGGTAAGACCACCGTCGCACTGCACGCGGTAGCCAACGCCCAGGCCGCCGGCGGTATCGCGGCGTTCATCGACGCCGAGCACGCGCTGGATCCCGACTACGCCCAGAAGCTCGGCGTGGACACCGACTCGTTGCTGGTGAGCCAGCCCGACACCGGTGAGCAGGCGCTGGAGATCGCCGACATGCTGATCCGGTCCGGTGCGCTGGACATCGTGGTGATCGACTCGGTGGCCGCCCTGGTGCCGCGCGCGGAGATCGAGGGCGAGATGGGCGACAGCCACGTCGGCCTGCAGGCCCGGCTGATGAGCCAGGCGCTGCGGAAGATCACCGGCGCGCTGAGCAATTCGGGCACCACCGCGATCTTCATCAACCAGCTGCGCGAGAAGATCGGCGTGATGTTCGGCTGCTTCAACTACAGCACTCGCGTGCAGTTGGCCGACGGCACTACCGAGAAGATCGGCAAGATCGTCAACCAGAAGATGGACGTCGAAGTGCTGTCCTACGACCCGGCGTCCGACCGGATCGTTCCCCGCAAGGTGGTGAACTGGTTCAACAACGGGCCCGCCGAGCAGTTCCTCCAGTTCACCGTCGAAAAGTCCGGAGGCAACGGCAAGTCGCAGTTCGCGGCCACACCCAACCACCTCATCCGCACACCGGGAGGGTGGAGCGAAGCCGGTGACCTGATCGCCGGTGATCGGGTGCTGGCGGCCGAGCCGCATCTGCTCAGTGACCAGCAGTTCCAGGTGGTGCTGGGTTCGCTCATGGGTGACGGGAATCTGTCGCCGAACCGCCGTGACCGCAACGGTGTCCGGTTCCGCATGGGGCATGGCGCAAAGCAAAGGGACTACCTGGACTGGAAGACGGGCCTGCTGGGCAACATCGCGCACTCGGTGCGCGAAGACGACAGGGGCGCAAGGTTCGTCGATTTCACCCCGCTGCCCGAACTCGCCGAGCTGCAGCGGGCGGTCTACCTCGGCGAGGGTAAGAAGTTCCTCTCCGAGGACTATCTGAAGGCGCTCACTCCGCTGGCACTGGCCATCTGGTACATGGACGACGGTTCGTTCACCGTGCGCTCCAAGGGCCTGCAGCAGCGCACCGCCGGAGGAAGCGGCCGCATCGAGATCTGCGTAGAAGCCATGACCGTGGGGTCACGTGTCCGGCTCCGCGACTACCTCCGCGATACCCACGGGTTGGATGTGCGTCTGCGTCAGGCGGGAACGGCGGGTAAAGCCGTGTTGGTGTTCTCCACCAAGGCGTCGGCGAAGTTCCAGGAGACCGTGGCGCCCTTCATGGCGCCGTCGATGGAGTACAAGCTGTTGCCACGATTCCGTGGGCGGAGCATCGTCATACCGCAGTTCGCCGAGCCGGCTCAGCGACTAGTGCCGGCCAGGGTCCTCGACGTGCACGTCAAGCCGCGCACCCGGTCGATGAACCGATTCGACATCGAGGTCGAGGGCAACCACAACTACTTTGTCGACGGTGTGATGGTGCACAATTCGCCCGAAACCACCACGGGCGGTAAGGCTTTGAAGTTCTACGCCTCGGTGCGCCTGGACGTGCGACGCATCGAGACGCTCAAGGACGGCACCGACGCGGTGGGCAACCGCACCAGGGTCAAGGTCGTCAAGAACAAGGTCTCGCCGCCGTTCAAGCAGGCCGAGTTCGACATCCTCTACGGCAAGGGCATCAGCAAGGAGGGCTCGCTGATCGACATGGGTGTCGAGCAGGGCTTCATCCGCAAGTCCGGGTCGTGGTTCACCTACGAGGGTGAGCAGCTGGGCCAGGGCAAGGAGAACGCGCGCACCTTCTTGATCGAGAACCCCGATGTCGCCAACGAGATCGAGAAGAAGATCAAGGAGAAGCTCGGGATCGGCGCAGTGGTGACCGATGACCGCGCGGACCTCGCCGTCGATGATGTCCTGCCCGCTCCCGTCGACTTCTGAGACCCGCGAAGAGCAGGCGCATGCGCTGTGCCTGCGCCTGCTCACCGTGCGGTCGCGGACTCGCTCCGAGTTGGCCGGCCAGCTGGCCAAGCGTGGATACGCCGACGACGTGGCGACGACCGTCCTGGACCGGCTGACCACCGTCGGCCTGATCGACGACGCCGATTTCGCCGAGCAGTGGGTGCGCTCCCGGCGGGCCCATGCTGGCAAGGGCAAGCGCGCGTTGGCCGCCGAGCTCCGCACCAAGGGTGTCGACGACGAGGTCATCGCCGGCGCGCTCGAGGGGATCGATGCGGGTGCCGAACGGGTGCGCGCCGAGGAGTTGGTGCAGCGCAAGCTGCGCCGGGAAGCGCTTGGCGACGGCGACGACGCCAAGGTGATGCGCAGGCTGGCGGGCATGCTGGCCCGCCGCGGCTACAGCCAGAGCATGGCGGTCGCGGTGGTCGGCGACGCACTGGCGGCCGAGCGGGAGCGCCGCCGGGTTTAGTGGAGGCGGTGGACGTGGGACCAACATGCGTGTCCGTACCGCGACACGCCGTGAATCGCGCACCCGCGTACACGCTCGCGGTGCCCGGCCCCGGCGACCGCGACAACTAGGCTCCGCATCATGCGGATCTCGGTCAAGCTGGCGCCCACCTTCGACTATCCCGAACTCGAGAAGTTCTGGCGCAGCGCCGACGATCTCGGCTTCGAGGCGGTCTGGAACTACGACCACTTCTACGGCCTGGTCGACAACGGCAAGCTCACCCACGAGGGCTGGACCACGCTGGCTGCGATGGCCGTGGTGATCCGCAACGCCCGCGTGGGCTGCATGGTCACCGGGGTGACCTACCGCAACCCGGCGATCCTGGCCAAGATGGCGGTCACCGTCGACCACATCTCAGGTGGCCGGCTCGACTTCGGGATCGGCGCCGGCTGGCACGAAGCCGAGCACCGCGGCTACGGGATCGAATTCCCCAGTGCGGGAACGCGGGTCGCGATGCTCGACGAGGCGCTGACCGTCATCCGCCGGCTGTGGACCGAGGAGTCGGTGAGCTTCGAGGGCCGGTTCTACACCCTGCAAGACGCCATCTGCGAGCCCAAGCCGATCCAGCGCCCGCACCCGCCGATCGTCGTCGGAGGTTCACAGCCGAAGATGCTGCGCGTCATCGCCCGCCACGCCGACGAGTGGAACATGCCGAGTCATGAGAGCCCGACGGAGTGGGGCGAGGTCAACACCCGGTTGGACGAGGCCTGCGCCGAGGTCGGCCGCGACCTCGCCGAGGTGCGCCGGTCGGCGCAGCTGTTCCTGCACCCGCGCGATCCCGAGCAGGTGACCGGACAGCTCGACCTGCTCCCGCAGTTCGAAGACCTCGGCTGCGAGCATGCGGTGCTGTCGTTCTACCAACCACCGGATGCCGCATTGCTCGAGCGCTGCGCCGCGCTGCGGTAAGACGCCCTAGTCGCCGGGCTCCAACCGGGCGCCCGGACCGCCGCCGCCCTCGAGGGCCTCGGCCTCCAGGGGTGTCGCACCCCGCTTGGAGCGCCGCATCCGTCGCTCGATCCGGGTCGCCGCGGCCGACAGCGCGAAGTTGACCGTGATCATGATGACGGCGATGACGATCAGCGCCGGAACGTAGTTGCCGTAGGTCGAACCGACCACGGTGCCCTGGCGCACCATCTCCACGAACGTGATCTGGTAGCCGATCGCGGTGTCCTTCAACACGACGACGAGCTGGGACACCAGCACCGGCAGCATCGACGTGATCGCCTGCGGCAGAAGGATGGAGCGCATCGTCTGACCGGGTCGCAATCCCAGCGCGGCGGCGGCCTCCGACTGCCCGCGCGGCAGCGCGTTGACGCCGGCGCGGACGATCTCGGCGATCACCGCGGCGTTGTAGAGCGTCAACCCGGTCACGACGCCGGCCAGCGCCAGCTGTTTGGACGGGAACACGTCGTAGAGCGCGTAGAGGAAATAGGCGAAGATCATCATGATCAGCACCGGCACGGCGCGGAAGAACTCCACGATCACCGCGGACGGCCACCGGATGGCGCCGACGTGCGACAGCCGCCCGACACCCAGCAGCAGGCCCAGGATGCCGGCCAGCACGATCGACAGCGCGGCCGCGGTCAGCGTGCCCTGAATGCCCGGCAGCACATAGGTCTTCCACAGGTTGGCGGTGAGGAACGGATGCCACTTCGCCGCCGTCAACTGGCCCTTGCCGGCCAGCCTCGCGATCACCGCCCACACCACCAGCGCGATCAGGATGACGGTGACCGCGGAGATCACCCGGTTTCGTACCAGGGCACGCGGCCCAGGGACGTCGAACAGCACCGAGCCGCTCATAGCTCTCCCGCCGCGTGAGTGTGCTTTCTGATACGCCCACCGCCGCGCGTCGCGGATGAAACCGCACACTCGAAGTGGGTAGCGTTCTTCATCGCGCCACCGCCCAACGCTTGCCGAGCCAGCCGAACAACAGCCCCAGCGGCAGGGTCAGGATCAGGAAGCCGACCGCGAAGATGGTGCCGACCGCCAGCAGGGCCGCGGTGTTCTCGATCATCTCCTTCATCAGCAGCGCCGCCTCGGCCACCCCGATCGCCGAGGCGATGGTGGTGTTCTTGGTCAGCGCGATCAGTACCGAGCCCAGCGGAACGATCACCGCGCGAAAGGCCTGCGGCAACAGGATCGTTCGCATGTTCTGGCCGAAGGTCAACCCCAGTGACCGGGCCGCCTCGGCCTGCCCCAGCGGGATGGTATTGACCCCGGACCGGATCGTCTCGCACACGAACGAGGCGGTGTAGACCGTCAACCCGAGCATCGCGAGCCGGAAGTTGCTGTCCGCGATGGAGGTCGGCGACTTCGGATCGACCAGGGTGATCCCCAGCGTCTGCGCCAGCCCGAACGAGCAGAACAGGATGATCAACGTCAGCGGGGTGTTGCGCACCACGTTGACGTATGCGGTGCCCAGCCAGTTGAGCATGGGCACCGGCGAGAGCCGCATCGCGGCCAGCACGGTGCCCAGGATCAGGGCGCCGATCGCCGCGAACACGGTGAGCTGGATGGTGGTCCAGAACGCCCGCAGGATCTGGGCGCGGTACTTGCCGAAGATCTGCACGTTCTCCGCCTGACCCGCCGATGCGCCGGTGTCCAGCGGCGGGGGCGGCGGCGCGCTGATCCCGGCCGGCCCGAGGTTGCGGTCGAAGGCGGCCTTCCAGTCGCCGTCGCGCTGCATCTTCAGCAGCGCGTCGTTGATCTTCTTGCGCAGTTCGCTGTCACCCTTGCGCAGGCCGATGCCGTAGCGCTCGGTGGAGAACGGCTTGCCGATGATCTTGAACGCGCCGGGGAACTGCGCGGCGAAACCGGCCAGGATCACCTCGTCGGTGCTCACCGCGTCGATCGCGCCGTTGCGCAGCGCCTCGATGCACGCCGAGTAGGTGTCGTACTGCTGCAGCTGCACGCCGGGGTACTTGTCCTTGATCCGCTGCGCCGGCGTGGATCCCGACACCGAACACAGTCGCTTGCCGTTCTGCAGCGACTCGGCGCCGGTGATGTCGGTGTTGTCGGCCCGCACCAGCAGGCTCTGACCGGTGATCAGGTAGGGCCCGGCGAAGTCGACCTTCTGCTTGCGGGCGTCGGTGATCGAGTAGGTGGCCACGATGTAGTCGACCTGACCGTTCTGGATCAGCGTCTCGCGCTGTCCGGACGGCGCTTCCTTCCACTCGATCTGGTCGGGTTTGTAACCGAGCTGGCCCGCCACATAAGTCGCGACGTCGACGTCGAAACCGGCCATTGTGCCGTCCGGTTTCTTCACCGCGAGCCCGGGCTGGTCGAACTTGGTGCCGATGACGATCTGCGTCCCGCTGCCCCCGCACGCGGTCGCGGCGAACGGCACCGCGAGCGCCAGCATCGCGATGACCAGCAGGCGCACCGTCCGTGCCGACATGTCCGGGCCTCTCACCGCTAGTGGTTGAGAATCTTGCCGAGGAAGTCCTTGGCACGTTCCGAGCGCGGACTGGTGAAGAAGTCGTCCGGGGTGGCGTCCTCGACGATCGAGCCGTCGGCCATGAACACCACCCGGTGCGCGGCGCGGCGGGCGAAGCCCATCTCGTGGGTCACCACCACCATCGTCATGCCCTCGGCGGCCAGCGACGTCATCACCGCCAGCACCTCGTTGACCATCTCGGGGTCCAGGGCGCTGGTCGGCTCGTCGAAGAGGATCACCTTGGGGTCCATCGCCAGCGAGCGCGCGATGGCCACCCGCTGCTGCTGGCCGCCGGAGAGCTGCGCCGGATACTTGTCGGCCTGGTTGGCCACCCCCACCCGCTCCAGCAGGGCGAGCGCCTTCTCGCGGGCCTTGTCCTTGCCGACCTTGCGGACCTTCACCGGCGCCAGGGTGACGTTCTCCAGGATCGTCTTGTGCGCGAACAGGTTGAACGACTGGAACACCATCCCCACATCGGAGCGCAGCTGAGCCAGTTTGCGCCCCTCGGACGGCAGGGTGGCGCCGTCGATCGCGATCGTGCCTGAGTCGATGGTCTCGAGCCGGTTGATGGTTCGACACAGGGTGGACTTGCCCGAGCCGGACGGACCCAACACGACGACGACCTGCCCGCGATCGACGTCGAGGTTGATGTCCTTGAGCACGTGCAGGGCACCGAAGTGCTTGTTGACACCCTGGATCGAGATCATCGGCACCCCGCCGCTGCTCTCCATCGTTGTGACCCTACCCAGGTAACTCTCTGCTCGCCGGTCAGTCGCCGCGATTTCTCCCGGCGAGGGCCCGCTCCGTACGATGAGGTCCGTGACATCGGTGCTGACCCATGGGGCGCAAGCGGGCGATTCGCCCAGCTCGCCGGCCGGGCGCACCTATCAGGTCCGCACCTACGGCTGCCAGATGAACGTGCACGACTCCGAGCGCCTCGCCGGGTTGCTGGAGGCGGCCGGCTACCGCCGCGCGGCCGACGGGGCCGACGCCGACGTGGTGGTGTTCAACACCTGCGCGGTGCGGGAGAACGCCGACAACAAGCTCTACGGCAACCTCAGCCACCTGGCGCCGCGCAAGCAGGCCGAGCCGGACATGCAGATCGCGGTCGGCGGCTGCCTGGCCCAGAAGGATCGCGAACACCTGCTGCGCAAGGCGCCGTGGGTGGATGTGGTGTTCGGCACCCACAACATCGGGTCGTTGCCCGCCCTGCTGGACCGCGCCCGGCACAACCGGGTGGCCCAGGTGGAGATCGCCGAGGCGCTGCGCGAGTTCCCGTCCAATCTGCCCACCGCGCGTGAATCCGCCTACGCGGCATGGGTTTCCATCTCGGTGGGCTGCAACAACACCTGCACGTTCTGCATCGTGCCCGCGCTGCGGGGCAAGGAGGTGGACCGCAGGCCCGCCGACATCCTCGCCGAGGTCGAATCGCTGGTCGCCCAGGGTGTGCTGGAGGTGACCCTGCTGGGGCAGAACGTCAACGCCTACGGGGTGTCGTTCGCCGACCCGGACACCCCGCGTGACCGGGGGGCGTTCGCGGCGTTGCTGCGGGCGTGTGGTCGCATCGACGGCCTCGAGCGGGTGCGGTTCACCTCGCCGCACCCGGCCGAGTTCACCGACGACGTCATCGAGGCGATGGCCGAGACCCCCAATGTTTGCCCCGCACTGCACATGCCGCTGCAATCCGGCTCGGACCGCGTCCTCAAGGCGATGCGCCGGTCCTATCGCGCCGAGAGGTACCTCGGCATCATCGACCGGGTGCGCGCCGCGATGCCGCACGCCGCGATCACCACCGACATCATCGTCGGCTTCCCCGGGGAGACCGAGGAGGATTTCGCGGCCACCCTCGACGTGGTGCGGGCAGCCCGGTTCAGCGCCGCGTTCACGTTCCAGTACTCCAGACGGCCCGGCACCCCGGCCGCCGAGCTCGACGGGCAGCTGCCCAAAACCGTTGTGCAGGAGCGCTACGAGCGGCTGCTGGAAGTCCAGGAGCAGATCTCGCTGGAGAGCAACGCCGCGCTGGTCGGCAGCACCGTCGAACTGCTGGTGGCCGCCGGCGAGGGACGCAAGGACGCCAGCACCGCGCGGATGAGCGGGCGGGCCCGCGACGGCCGCCTGGTGCACTTCACCCCCGGCGACGCCGCGGTGCGCCCGGGCGACGTCGTAACCACCACGGTCACCGGGGCCGCCCCGCACCACCTGATCGCCGACGCGCCACTGCAATCGCACCGCCGCACCCGCGCCGGTGACGCGCACGCCACCGGGCGGCGGCCCCGCACCGTTGGGTTGGGCCTGCCGGCGGTGGGCGTGCCGAGACCCGAAGAACCGACCACGACGGGATGTATGTGATGGGCGCGCCACAGGGATCGGGCGACTTCGAGGCCTACAAGGAGGATCTGGAGGCGGCCGAACGGCGGGTCGCCGGTGAGATCCAGCCCGGTGCGCGGGCTCTGGTGGTGTCGATCCTGGTCTTCGTGCTGCTGGTGTCGCTGCTGCTGCCGCACACCGGCGGTGCCCGCGGCGTCGACGTGCTGATGGGCGACGACAAGGCGATCAGCGTCGGCATCGCGCTGCCGTCGCGGATCTTCAGCTGGCTTGCGCTGGTGTTCGGCGTCGGGTTCTCGATGCTGGCCCTGCTGACCCGGCGCTGGGTGCTGGCCTGGTTCGCGTTGGCCGGCTCGGGGTTGGCCAGCGCGATCGGCATGCTGGCCGTGTGGTCGCGCCAGACCGCCACCCACGGGCACCCCGGGCCGGGCATCGGCCTCGTCATCGGCTGGATCACGGTGATCGTGCTGACGTTCCACTGGGCGCGGGTGGTGTGGACCCGCACCGCGGTGCAGCTGGCGGCCGAGGAGCAGCGCCGGCGCGAGGCCGTCGAGCAGCAGTCCCGGACCCTGCTCGACGAGCTGAACCAGCGCGACGACCCGCCGCCCGCCGAGGGCACCCCGTAGGGGTTGCGCCCGCGGTGATAGAACGTTCGGCGTGTCAGGCATGCGTCCCGGCGTCTTCGAACGCGGCAGTACCGAGTTCGACCGTGCCCTGAATTTCGTCGACGCCATCTTCGGCTTCTCGGTCACGCTGCTGGTCACGACTCTGGAAGTGCCGCCGGCGGCGGCCTGGCAGAGTCTGAGCTCGCTGCTCGACACCGGGCTGGGGGACCAGTTGCTGGCCTTCGTCATCAGCTTCGTCGTGATCGCCGGGTTCTGGCGCGGCAACCACCGGCTGATCGGCTCCTTCAACGCCCTCGACGGGCCGACGTTGCGGATCTGCATCTACCTGGTGGGGCTGGTGGTGTTCATCCCGTTCACCACCAAGGCGATCAGCAGCCCAAACCCGGCGAACCTCCCGCTGCCGACCGCGGTGTACGCGGCCAACGTCGCCGCCGTGGTGCTGGTGAGCATCGCGCTGACCGTCGTGGCGCGGCGGCGGGGGCTCACCGACGATGCCGATGAGCCGCTGAGCCGACAGCTCGCCGGGGCGCTGCTGATCGTCGTGGTGTTCCTCGGCTCGATCCCGCTGGCCTACCGCTTCGGCCCGGACAACGCCAAATGGGCGTGGCTGGCGCTGGTGGCGCTGGGGCCGCTGTTCGGGCTCGTGGCCAGGCTGCGCGCCCGCTAACGGCGGCCCAGGGACTGCACTGCCGCCTCGGCCCACTGCCGCCACTGCTCGGCGCTGGCGCGGGCCTCCTCGGCGTCCTTGGTACGTCCGGCCGCGGCCGCCTTCTCCGCCTGTCGCTCGAACTGCTCCGCGCGGACCCGGAACTGGTCGGCGCGCGCCTGCGCCTCCGGGTCGACCCGGCCCGCGTCGGCGGCGTCGCGCACCTTCTTCTCCACCGCCCGCAACCGGCGCTCCAACTCGGCGGAGCGCTCGCGCGGGACCTTGCCGATCGCATCCCATTTGTCGCCGATCACGCGGAAGGCGGCGCGGGCGGCCTCGACGTTGGACGTGTCCAGCTTCTCCGCCTCGACCAGCAACTGCTCCTTGGCCCGCGCGTTGGCCTGGAACTCGGCGTCGCGCTCCGCGCTGACGGCGTTGCGGGCGCCGAAGAAGGTGTCCTGGGCGGCCTTGAACCGCTTCCACAGCGCGTCGTCGACGTCCTTGGCCGCGCGGCCCGCCGCCTTCCACTCGGTCAGCAGGTCGCGGAACGCCGCCGCGGTGGGGGCCCAGTCGGTGGAACCGGACAGCTCCTCGGCCCGTTCACACAGCCGCTCCTTGGCCGCCTTGGCACCCGCGCGCTCGCGGTCCAGTTCGGCGAAGTGCGACCCGCGCCGCCGGTTGAAGGTCTCGCGCGCGGCCGAATACCGCTTCCACAGCGCGTCGTCGGTCTTGCGGTCCAGGCCGGTGATGGTGCGCCACTCGTCGAGGATGGCGCGCATCCGGTCGCCCGCGGCCTTCCACTGGGTGGAGTTGGCGGAGATCTCCTCGGCCTCGGCAGCCAGGGCCTCCTTGCGGGCGGTCTGCGCGGCGCGGTGCTCCTCCCGGCGCGCCCGGTCGGCGGCGGCGGTCTCCTCGGCGTGGTCGCGGATCGCGGCCAGCCGATCGGCCAGCGCGTCGACGTCGCCGAGGACATGGGCGGTGGGCAGCGTCTCGGCCAGCGCCGCCGCGGCGGCCTTGATCTTGCGGGCGTCGCCGGTGCCCGACGCCAGCCGGGTCTCCATCAGGGTGACCTCGGTGGCCAGGTCGTCGAAGCGGCGGCCGAAGTGTGCATAGGCGGCCTCGTTGTCGCCGGCCTGCCAGGAACCGATAACCCGTTCGCCGGCGGCGGTGATCAGGTACACCGTTCCGTCGTCGTCGATGCGGCCGAACCGGTGCGGATCGCTGGACGGCGGGGCCGCGACGGGCTGGGTGGGCGGGTGCGGCCGGGGCGCAGGGCGCGGTGGCCCCGGTCGTGGCGCCGGCTTGGGGGAGTCACCGGTGTTCGGCGCGTCGATCGTCATCTGTCGCGTCACCTGCCCTTCGCGCGGTGCTCCCGCGCCCCTGCCGCGCAACGCGGCGCCAGTGCTGCATGTCGGGCCGGCCCCGCCGGGGTGCGGTCGGCCCTCCTCGATGGTATTGAACCAGTCCGTAGGTGCACGTGCTCCGGGTTCGTAAGGTCGGTACTTCGGGTTAGGGGCTCACTGGGCCCGTGGGCTAGGGGCTCACAGGGCCAGGGGGCTAGGGAGGAGATCACGTCATGCGCCACTCGGACATCGCCACCCTGCTGGCCCTGGGGGCCGCACTGTGCGTGGCGATGGGTGACGTCCTGCAGCAGCGTTCCGCCCATGACGTCACCGACGAACCGGTCGGGCACGTCGCGCTGCTGCTGCGGCTGCTCAAGGACAAGCAATGGTGGCTGGGCAGCCTGGTGGCCGCCGCCGGCTTCGGGCTGCAGGCCGCGGCGCTGGCGTTCGGTTCGGTCCTGCTGGTGCAGGCGCTGCTGGTGACGTCGCTGCTGTTCGCGTTGCCGCTCAGCGCCTGGTGGGTCGGGCGGCGGATCACCCGCTCGCAGTGGCTGTGGGCGGTGCTGCTGGCCGTCTCCGTCGCGGTGATCGTCTCCGTCGGCAACCCGTCGAAGGGGCACGCGCGCGCCGGCATGGAGTTGTGGCTCTGGGTGATCGCCACGCTGGGCCCGGCGCTGCTGCTGTGCCTGCTGGGCGCCAGGATCTGGGCGGGCAAGCCGGCGGCCGCCGTGCTACTGGGGCTGGTGGCCGGCTCGCTGTGGGGCCTGTTCGCGGTGCTGACCAAGGGTGTCGTGGACCAGGTGGACGACGGCGTACTGGCGATGCTCAAGACCCCGGAGTTGTATCCGTGGGCGCTGGTAGGCCTTGCCGCGACGGCGGTCCAGCAGTCGTCGTTCCGGGCCGGGTCGATGGCGGCCTCGCTGCCCGCGGTCACCGTCAGCGAGCCGATGGTCGGCTCCATCCTCGGCATCGCGATCCTCGGCGAGACGCTGCGGCCGGGGGAGTCCGGGTGGTTCGTCCTGGGCCTGGCCGTCGTCGCGATGGTGTTCGCCACCGTCGCGCTGGCCCGCGAGTCGTCCGACGACCACCCGGCCGTCACCACCGATGTCCCGGGGTAGCGGGCGCTAGCGTGTGGGGCGTGCTGGCCGCCATCGCCCTGATCCCGTCACCGCCGGTGCTGGTGCCGCATCTCGCCGGCGCCGCGGCCGGTGAGGTGGCCGGTTTCCGCGACGCCGCGCTCACCGCCGCCGCCGGGCTGCCGGACCGTTGGGTGGTGATCGGGGCCGGCGCGCGCGGCGACGTCATCGGCCCGCACTCCCGCGGCACGTTCGCCGGCTACGGCGTCGACGTTCCCGTCACCCTGTCGCCGCATGCGCCCGACACCGTCAGCGCGCTGCCGCTGTGCGCGCTGATCGCCGCGTGGCTGCGTGGACAGGCCAGCCCCGCGGCCAGCGTCGAGGTCCGCGTCTACGCGACCGACCTCGACGGCGCCGCCGCGATGGCCGCGGGCCGCGCGCTGCGGGCCGAGATCGACGAGACCGAAACGCCGATCGGGGTCCTGGTCGTCGCCGACGGCGCCAACACCATCACCCCGCCCGCGCCCGGCGGCTACGACCCCGACGCCGCCGCGGTGCAGAAATCCCTCGACGACGCGCTGGCCTGCGGCGACGCCGACGCCCTGACCCGATTACCCGACTCGATCGTCGGCCGGGTCGCCTACCAGGTGCTGGCCGGGCTGAGCGGCCCCGGACCCGCGGCGGCGAAGGAGGTCGTCCGCGGCGCGCCCTACGGGGTGGGCTACTTCGTGGGCACCTGGACGCCATGACGCCGACCCCGCGGCCGATCGCGATCATCGGCCCCACCGGCACCGGCAAATCCCAGCTCGCGCTCGCCGTCGCCGACCGGCTGAGCGGCGAGGTCGGCGTCGAAGTGGTCAACGCCGACGCCATGCAGCAGTACCGCGGCATGGACCTCGGCACCGCCAAGCTGCCGCCCGGTGAGCGGCACGGCATCCCGCATCACCAACTCGACGTGCTCGACGTCGCCGAGACCGCGACCGTCGCGCGCTACCAGCGGGCGGCGGTGGCCGACGTCGAGGCCATCGCGGCACGCGGGGCGGTGCCGATCGTCGTCGGCGGGTCGATGATGTACGTCCAGGCGTTGCTCGACGAGTGGGAGTTCCCGGCCACCGACCCCGGCGTGCGGGCCCGGTGGGAGCGGCGGCTCGCCGAACTCGGTGCGGCCGGGCTACATGCGGAGCTCGTCCACCGCGACCCGGCGGCGGCCACGGCCATCCTGGCCACCGATGGCCGCCGAATCGTGCGCGCGCTGGAGGTGGTCGAGCTCACCGGCCAGCCGTTCGCCGCATCGGCCCCCCGGATCGGCGCACCACGCTGGGACACGGCGATCATCGGGTTGGATTGGGACACAACGACTCTGGATGAACGGCTGCGGCGGCGCACCGACGACATGTTCGACGCCGGCCTGGTGGACGAAGTTGCCGAGTTGCTGGGCCGCGGCCTTCGCGAAGGCGTGACCGCGGGGCGGGCCCTGGGGTACGCGCAGGTGATCGCCGCGCTGGACGCCGGCGGCACGGCGGACGCGATCGAGCGGGCGCGGGAGGCGACGTTCGTCGGCACCCGCCGCTATGTGCGCCGCCAGCGGTCCTGGTTCCGTCGCGATCACCGGATCGTCTGGCTGGACGGGTCGGCGGCGGGGCTTGCCGACGAGGTTGTCGCGCGCTGGCACGGCATCACCTGACACGTATCCTGAACTGGTGAAATTCGCCAAGGGCCACGGCACGCAGAACGACTTCGTGCTGCTGCCCGATCTGCAGGCGGGGCTGGACCTGGCACCCGCCGCGGTGGCCGCGCTGTGCGACCGGCGCCGCGGCCTGGGCGCCGACGGGGTGCTGCGGGTCACCACCGCCGGGGCGGCGCTGGCCGCGGGCGTGCTCGACCGGCTGCCCGACGGTGTCGGCGCGCACGACTGGTACATGGACTACCGCAACGCCGACGGTTCCGTCGCCCAGATGTGCGGTAACGGTGTCCGGGTGTTCGCCCACTACCTGCGGGTGAGCGGGTTGGAGCGGCGGGACGAGTTCGTGGTCGGCTCGCCGGCCGGCCCGCGTCCGGTGGTCGTGCATCGCGCCGACGACGTCAGCGCCGATGTCACCGTCGAGATGGGCAAGGTCAACCGGCTCGGTGTCGGCCCGGCGGTCGTGGGCGGCCGGCGGTTCACCGGGTTGGGTGTCGACGTCGGCAACCCGCACCTGGCCTGCGTCGACCCGGATCTCACCGACGCGGAGCTGGCCGCGCTCGACGTCGGCGCGCCGGTGGAGTTCGACCACGACCAGTTTCCCGAGGGGGTCAACATCGAGGTCGTCACCGCGCCCCGGGCGGACGGGGCGATCACGATGCGGGTCCACGAACGGGGCGTCGGCGAGACCCGCTCCTGCGGCACCGGAACGGTGGCGGCGGCCGCCGCCGCGCTGGCGCACCGCGGTGAACAGACCGGCACGCTGCGCGTCCGGATCCCGGGCGGGGAGGTCAGCGTCGAGGTCAGCGACTCCACCAGCTTTCTGCGGGGGCCTGCGGTGCTGGTGGCGCGCGGCGAGCTCGCCGACGCATGGTGGGCGGCGCAACTCTGAGGGCGACGGCGGGCACGATAATCCGATGCGCGGCGTTGTCCGGGCGTGACACCATCAGTACCGCCTATGACTGAACCCGATTCCAACACCGCCGAACCCAGCCTCGGCGAACTCGCCCTGGAGGACCGCGCATCCCTGCGCCGCGTCGCCGGGCTGTCCACCGAACTCGCCGACGTCTCCGAGGTCGAATACCGCCAGCTGCGCCTCGAGCGGGTCGTGCTGGTCGGCGTGTGGACCGACGGCACCGCCGCCGACGCCGACGCCAGCATGGCCGAACTGGCCGCCCTGGCCGAGACCGCGGGCTCCGAGGTGCTCGAAGGCCTGGTGCAGCGCCGCGACAAACCGGACCCGTCCACCTACATCGGCTCGGGCAAGGCCCTCGAGTTGCGCCAGATCGTCGTCGCCACCGGCGCCGACACGGTCATCTGCGACGGCGAACTGAGTCCCGCCCAGCTGACCGCGCTGGAGAAGGTGGTCAAGGTCAAGGTGATCGACCGCACCGCGCTGATCCTGGACATCTTCGCCCAGCACGCGACCAGCCGGGAAGGCAAGGCGCAGGTCGCGCTGGCGCAGATGGAGTACATGCTGCCGCGGCTGCGCGGCTGGGGCGAGTCGATGTCCCGGCAGGCCGGTGGCCGCGCCGGCGGCAGCGGCGGCGGGGTGGGCCTGCGCGGCCCGGGGGAGACCAAGATCGAGACCGACCGCCGTCGTATCCGCGAACGGATGTCCAAGCTGCGCCGCGAGATCAAGGACATGAAGCAGATCCGCGACACCCAGCGCAGCCGTCGCCTGCAGAGCGACGTCGCGTCGATCGCGATCGTCGGCTACACCAACGCGGGCAAGTCCAGCGTGCTCAACACGCTGACCGGGGCCGGGGTGCTGGTGCAGAACGCGTTGTTCGCCACCCTCGAACCCACTACGCGCCGTGGCGAATTCGAGGACGGCAGGCCGTTCGTGCTGACCGATACCGTCGGCTTCGTCCGGCACCTGCCGACCCAGCTGGTCGAGGCCTTCCGCTCGACGCTGGAGGAGGTGCTCGACGCCGACCTGCTGGTGCATGTGGTGGACGGCTCCGACGTCAACCCGATGGCGCAGATCGAAGCCGTTCGCGAGGTGATCCGCGAGGTGCAGTCCGATCATCACGCCGCACCGGCTCCGGAGTTGTTGGTGGTCAACAAGATCGACGCCGCCAGCGACCTGACCCTGGCTCAGCTGCGCCGCGCGCTGCCCGGCGCGGTGTTCGTGTCCGCACACACCGGGGAGGGCATCGACCGGCTGCGCGCCCGAATGGGGGAACTGGTCGAACCCCGTGAGGTCGCCGTCGACGTGACGATTCCCTACGACCGCGGCGATCTCGTCGCCCGACTGCACTCCGACGGCCAGGTGGACGCGACCGAACACACTGAGCAGGGCACCCGGCTCAAGGCGCGGGTCCCCGCCGCGCTGGCGGCCGGGCTGCGCCAGTACGCAACCCCTTAGGCGGCGGCGCCGCTGCCGGTGTTGTTGTCGGCACCGCTGCCGGAAGTCGACGATTCGGCGTCGGGCGAGCCGGATGAGGCGGGCCCCGTGCCGGTGCCCTTGGTGGTGCCGCGCGGGTGAATTCCCAACTGCCCCAACGTCCCCGAGATGGTCTTGCGCAGCTGCGTGCCGAGCCTCTGCGCCTGCGGGCCGATCGGCCCGCGTAGCACCGGACGCGTCGGCTTGGTGGCCGCGGGCGCGCGCCGCGCGGTCGGCAGGTGGGTGACGGTGGCCAACGTCTGCTGATCGGCATCGGCACTGGGCGCTTCTTCCGAATCCGTGTCGACCGAGGCCAGTCTCGCGGCACTGTCGTTCTGCGGTGCGACGCTCATCAGCGTCGGCGCCGGTGCGATCGGGGCGGGCGCGGACGGCGCGGGCGCGGTGGGTGTCTTGCCGGTGATGTCGTGCACGGCGGCGTCGACTCCGTCGCCGACGGCCTTGACGAGGTCGACGGTGACGGTGATCGGGTTGGCGGTCGGGATCAGCCGGAACGGGGTCGGCCGGCCGTAATCGGCTCGGTTGTAACCGGTCTCGATCAACACCCGCAGCGCGGGCTGGACCAGATCGACCAGCGGCGTGGTGATGAACTGCAGATGGGTCGCACTGCCCAGATCGCGAACCGGTTGCAGCAGCGGCAGATTCGGGGTCGGAATCGTCACATAGGTGGTATCGCCGTGCTGCTGGCAGCGCGGATCGGTCTGGCAGTTCGCCACGATCTCGCTCACCGTGCTCTCCAGCGTCGCCGGATCCAGACCGTTCGGCAGCTCACCGGGGTCGCTTTTGGCATTGGGCGCCAGGTAGGTGCCGTGGATGTAGGCGAAGCCGGCCAGCGCGTTGAGGTCGGCGAGCAGGTTGATCGGATACGTCGGGAAGTCGGCCACGCCGTCGTACTGGAAAGCGATATCGGTGGTCTGGATCCCGGTGTCGGTCGGCGTCGGTTGGCCGAAGGTTGCGTCCAGGATCGGCACGGTCCCCAGCAGCGCGAGCCGCTCGAAGAGGCCTCCATTGGGCCGGTTCGGGTTGCCGATCAACACGAACGCGATGTCGGCCTTCTGGGCGTCGCTGAGCTGGCCCAGGTTGCGCTTCACCTGGCTGGCGACGGTGGCGCCCTGGGAGTAGCCGAACACCACGACCTGGCTGTCGGGGGTGGGGTTGTAGGCGCCGATCAGGTCGCTGGTGAGCTGGGCGACACCGCTGGCGACCGAGACGTTCCATTTCGCCCCGGACAGCCCGCCCCAGCCCGGGAACGGGAACGGCCAGAACTGCGCGATGTAGGGCACCGGCTCGGTGGTGCAACTCGGCTGGCACAGCGCGGTCGTCGTCTCGATGTAGTAATCGCGGGCGTTGGCCTCGTAGCCGCCGACGCTCCCCGGGTTCGGCGTGCCGGTGCCCGGGACGATCAGGGCCGTGGTGGCCGTCAGGGTGATGGCCGCGCCGATCGTCGTGGTGATGCCCAGGACGACGGTGGCCATCACCGCCAGAACCGCGATCAGGACGGAACGGGCGGTGGATTGGAGCTGAGCGCGCATCAGCAAAGCCTCTCATGGATCGCCGGTTAACCACAATCATGGCCCGCCGCATGGACTTCAGGCGACGATCCGCGTTAAATAACCTGTTCAGATCGTTGGAGTGCAAACCAACGCTGAATGCCCGGCAACTGATTTTGAACCTTATCCGCAAACTGACTCTCCGATTTCGGCGCCGGTCCGCGATCCCCGTGGGCAACCAACCGCCCGGTTGGTCTATCCTCGTCGAAAGATCCTGTCGCGCCGTCCGGAGGTCACCCGTGGCTCAAGAGAAGAACTCAGCCGTCAAGTACCAGCGCACCCTGTTCGAACCCGAGCACGAACTGTTCCGCGAGTCCTACCGGGCGTTCCTCGACCGGCACGTCGCGCCGTACCACGACCAGTGGGAGAAGGACAAGATCGTCGACCGCGGCGTCTGGCTGGAGGCCGGCAAGCAGGGCTTCCTGGGTATGGCCGTGCCCGAGGAGTACGGCGGGGGCGGCAACCCCGACTTCCGCTACAACACGATCGTCGTCGAGGAGACCGTGGCCGGCCGCTACAGCGGGCTGGGCTTCTCGCTGCACAACGACGTCGTCGCCCCCTACCTGCTCCGTCTGACCACCGAGGAGCAGAAGCAGCGCTGGCTGCCCCAGTTCTGCAGCGGCGAGATGATCACCGCGATCGCCATGACCGAACCCGGCACCGGCAGCGACCTGCAGGGCATCAAGACCCGGGCGGTCAAGGAAGGCGACCACTACATCCTCAACGGCTCGAAGACGTTCATCACCAACGGGATCAACGCGGACCTGGTGATCGTGGTGGCCCAGACCGACCCCGACAAGGGCGCGCTGGGCTTCTCGCTGCTGGCCGTCGAGCGCGGCATGGAGGGCTTCGAACGCGGCCGCCACCTCGACAAGATCGGCCTGGACGCGCAGGACACCGCCGAGCTGTCCTTCACCGACGTGAAGGTGCCCGCCGAGAACCTGCTCGGCGAGGAGGGCAAGGGCTTCATCTACCTGATGGAGAACCTGCCCCAGGAGCGCATCTCGATCGCCATCATGGCCGCTGCCGCCATGGAGGCGGTGCTCGAGCAGACCATCGAGTACACCCGGGAGCGCAAGGCGTTCGGCAAACCGATCGGCTCCTTCCAGAACAGCCGGTTCCTGCTGGCCGAGCTGGCCACCGAGGCCACCGCGGTGCGGATCATGACCGACGAGTTCATCCGGCTGCACCTGGAGGAGAAGCTGACCGCCGAGCAGGCCGCGATGGCCAAGTGGTACACCACCGAGGCGCAGGTCAAGCTCATCGACCGCTGCCTGCAGCTGCACGGCGGATACGGCTACATGCGCGAGTACACCGTCGCGCGGGCCTACCTCGACGCTCGGGTTCAGACCATCTACGGCGGGACGACCGAGATCATGAAGGAGATCATCGGGCGCAGCCTGGGTGTCTGACGATTCCCGCCCGCTCCGCCCCGGTTGACGCCCGCAGGCGCCCCGTACGCCGATTCTGATCCCAATTCGGCATATTTCGCGCGCCTAAACAGCGATATCGCCGCGTGTCATGCTCTGCTAACGCACAGTTGGCGCGGAATATGAGTAGGGCATCTTGACCGAAACTGCGGGAGCGTGCATGACGTGGCTTGGAAGTCGTCTCAGTAGAGGCGTCGGGCGGCTGGCGCTGTGCGTCGTCGCGGCGGCGACCGCAGCTGTCCTGATGTCACCCGCGGCGGTCGCGTCGCCGGAGAGCGACGCCGGCGCCGCGATCGATCAGACCTGGCAGGCCGCGGGCGGTCCGGACTCGGTGGTGGGCGACAAGGACGGCGACGTCTACCAGGTCGGCGACGGGTACGGCCAGAACTTCGTCAGCGGCAAGATCTTCTTCACCCCCGCCACCGGCGCGCACCTGATCTACGGGGAGATCCTGAACCGGTACCAGGCGCTGGGCGGTCCGGCCGACAGCGACCTGGGTTTCCCGACCATCGACGAGGCGGCCGGCCTGGTCGGCCCGGACAGCCGGGTCAGCACCTTCAGTGGCAGTGACAAGCCGGTGATCTTCTGGACCCCCGACACCGGGGCCTGGGTGGTTCGCGGCGCCATCAACGCGGCCTGGGACAAGCTCGGCGGATCCGCGGGCACCCTGGGCGTCCCGATCGAGGACGAGACCTACAACGGCAACGTCATCAGCCAGAAGTTCAGCGGCGGTGAGCTGTCTTATGACAGCAGCACCAAGACGTTCAGCTCGGTGCCGCCGGATCTGGCGAGCAACCTGACCGGCGTCGACGTTCCCATCGACGCGACCGCGGCCATCAACCAGGCCTGGCGGGCCGCGGGCGGAATCTCCGGCCCGCTCGGCGCGCGACAGGGCGCCCAGACCACGGTCGGCGACAACGGCGCCGCGCAGGGCTACGCCGGCGGCAAGATCTTCTACTCACCGGCCACCGGCGCCCACGCCGTGACCGGGGCCATCCTGTCCAAGTACGAATCGGCCGGCGGCCCCACCGGCGACCTCGGCTTCCCGAATGCCGCCGAGGCCGACGGCGGCGCCCCGAACAGCCGGGTGAGCACGTTCAGCGCCCCGGACAAGCCGGTGATCTTCTGGACCCCCGACACCGGCGCCGTCGTGGTTCGCGGTGCGATCAACGCGGCCTGGGACAAGCTCGGCGGCGCGACCGGCAAGCTCGGTGTCCCGACCGGTGAGCAGTCGGTCGACGGTGACACCGTGACCCAGAAGTTCGCCAACGGCGAGATCTCCTGGGACAAGGCGTCCGGCGCCTTCAGCACCAAGCCGGCCGACCTGGCATCGTCGCTGTCGGGCGTCGAGGTGCCCGCCGGGGGACCGCACGGACCGGGAACGGCTTCGGGCAAGTCCGGCAAGGCCCTGACCTGGCACTGGTGGTGGCTGCTGGTGATCATCCCGATCCTGCTGCTGATCGCGGTGCTGGGACTCGGGCTGCTGTGGCTGCAGCGGCGGCGCGCCGCCGGAGAGGGCGCCGAGGGTGGCTACGACGACGGCGACCACTGGCCCAGCGAGGCCACCGGCCCCGCCCGGCTCCCGCACTACGCGGAGTCGGCACAGGACGAGTCCCCGGGCTACGACTGGGCGGCACCGGGCGGGCAGCCCAAGACCATGCCCGGCGCCGAGGACGTCTTCGACGGCGATCCCGACTCCATCGACACCACCCCGACCCGGATCCCGGTCGAGGAGCACCGGCCGGAGTTCGGCGAGCAGCCAATCGAGGTGGAGGAGGTCGAGCTCCTGCAGGAGTCGACGTGGGCCATCGACGAACCCGAGCCGGAGATCGAACCGGAGCCGGAACCCGGTGACTCCGGTCGCCACGCCGCGGTCGACACCGGCTCGTCGTCGACGATGTGGCGGCTGGACCTGGGTGAGTACGGCGCCCCGCGGCGGCGCCGTGCGGCCGAGGAGGATCCGGCCGAGGTGGCGGAGCCGCCGGAGTACCCGGCCGCCGACTTCGAGGCCCCGGAACCGGACGACGGGCCCTACGACAGCGGCCCCGACATCGACGAGCCCGACCATGGCGACGCCGAGGCGGCGTCACGGCCGGCGATCCACCTGCCGCTGGCCGACCCGTACCAGGCGCCGGAGGGCTACTCGATCAAGGCCAACACGCACTCGGGGCTGTACTACACCCCGGAGTCGGCGCTGTATGACCACACCGTTCCCGAAGTGTGGTTCGCCAGTGAGGAATTGGCGCAGGCCAACGGCTTCGTCAAGGCGCCGGAGTAACCGCCGCTAGACCCTGCGGATCACGGTGACGACCTTGCCCAGCACGGCGGCGTCGTTACCGGGGATCGGGTCGAACGCCGGGTTGTGGGGCATCAGCCAGACCTGGCCGCCGGTGCGCTTGAAGGTCTTGACGGTCGCCTCGCCGTCGATCATGGCCGCGACGATGTCGCCGTTGTCGGCCACGTTCTGCTGACGGACGACGACCCAGTCCCCGTCGCAGATCGCCGCGTCCACCATGGACTCGCCGACGACCTTGAGCAGGAACAGCGATCCCTCGCCGACGAGCTCACGCGGCAGCGGGAAGACGTCCTCGACGGCCTCCTCGGCCAGGATCGGACCACCGGCCGCGATGCGGCCGAGGACCGGCACGTACGTCGGCTCCGGTAGCGCGTCGGAACCCGCCACCTCGGTCACCGCCGGCGTGACCATGTCGTCGGCGCCGCGCACGTCCACGGCCCGCGGGCGGTTCGGGTCGCGGCGCAGATAGCCCTTGCGCTCCAGGGTGCGCAGCTGGTGGGCGACCGATGACGTCGAGGTGAGCCCCACGGCGTCACCGATCTCCCGGATGCTCGGGGGATAGCCGCGGGTGGTGACGGAGGTGCGGATGACTTCGAGGATGGTTCGCTGCCGTTCGGTCAGTCCCGATGCCCGGGCCTCCGTGGTCTCGCTGCTGTCGCTCATGGGGCGAATGTAGTCCCGATCACGCCGTGAATCAAACATTTGTTCGAGCGTGTCGCCGGTTACCGGATGGCCGTCGTTCGACCGCCGAAACTTGTCGGCGCCTCGTTCTAGTCTGGCGACACGCTCGATCAGGTGTTCGGTTTTCGAACGTGTGATCGAGTACAGTTCGAACATCCGATCGAACAATCGGGTGCCACCCGGCGGAAGGAGCGGACATGACAGTCATCGATGATCGGCAGGTTATGCCATGTCGGCCGATGCGGCGCGAGGCGGGCCGGGAACTGGTCCGCGAGGTGGTCAGCGCCCCGGGTCGGGTTCGTCCCCGCCCGGTTCGGGTCGCGCACCGACCGGGCCCGGCGCGCCCCGCGGTGGCTCCGCTGCGTTACCGCGGCACCGCTATCCCGGTCTCGCGCGCCGCGCATCCGGCCGCCCGGCCGGTCAGCGCCACCGTCACCGTCGCCCTGGCGGGAGTGGCGGCGCTGATCACCCTGTGGCTGGGCTTCCTGGCGCACTTCAGCGGCGACCAGCCCGCGCCCGCGGCACTCCCGGACCAGCTGGCCGTGGTCCAGGTCCAGGCCGGCGAGACGCTGCAGCAGCTGGCCGGGCGGGTCGCCCCGGACGCGCCCGCCGCGCAGGTCATGCAGCGCATCCGTGAACTGAACAAGCTGGACTCGGCGGCGCTGGACGCCGGACAGACGCTGATCGCCCCGCTCGGCTGACCGCCAGGGCGACGGGTGGCGAAATGACCTGCCGCACAATCGGCCTCGACACCGGGACGCCAACCGTGGTGCCGCTGCTGCACGCCGTGGCCGCACGCTGGACGACGCAGGTAGGCTCTGTGTCGTCTGAAGCATCCGGCTTCGGTGGAGGCGAGGGAGCGGTCATGCACTGTCCTTTCTGCCGCCATCCCGACTCCCGCGTCGTCGATTCCCGGGAGACCGACGAGGGGCAGGCGATCCGCAGGCGCCGGTCCTGCCCGGAATGTGGTCGCCGGTTCACCACCGTGGAGACCGCCGTGCTCGCGGTGGTCAAGCGCAGCGGCGTCACCGAACCGTTCAGCCGGGAGAAGGTGATCAGCGGCGTCCGTCGGGCCTGCCAGGGCCGCCAGGTCGACGACGACGCCCTGAACCTGCTCGCCCAGCAGGTCGAGGACACCGTGCGGGCGACCGGCTCGCCGGAGGTGCCCAGCAACGAGGTCGGGCTGGCGATCCTGGGCCCGTTGCGCGAACTCGACGAGGTCGCCTACCTGCGCTTCGCCTCGGTGTACCGGTCGTTCTCCTCCGCGGAGGACTTCGAGCGGGAGATCGAGGCGCTGCGCGCCCACCGCATCGCCGCCTCCGGCTGACCGCTCACCCGACCTGGCGGACGCCGTCGCCGACGACGCGCCCGGCCACCGTGACCCACCCCTGCGGATTCCAGGTCGTGTAGATCTGCGACCCCTTGCCCTGGGTGATCGCGAGGTCCCGGCTGAGGTGGTCGGTCAGCCGGACCGCGGCCGACCCGGTGGCCTCGTCCTCGACGATTCCGAGTTCGTTGGCGAACATCCGGGCCCGAATGGTCCCGCTGTCGCGGTCCAGCCAGGTCCACAGGTAGTGGTAGACGTCGTCGGGGTACTCCGCCGGATCGGCGGCCATCAAATCCGACACCGAGGCCACTTGCGCGAGGACGAACTCCGGCGACCAGTCCGCGCGGGCCCGCACGGTGGTGAACTCGCCGTCGCGTCCGACCTGCACGATCCCGGCCGGAACCGCCAGGGTGCGCACCGCCATCCCGCGTTCGGCCAGCCACCAGGCCGCGCCCACGGTCGGGTGTCCGGCGAACGCCAGCTCGGTGGCCGGCGTGTAGATGCGCGCGTGCGCGCTGGTGGAACCCGCCGGCGGGAGGTCGACGAATATCGTTTCGCTGTAACCCAATTCGGTGGCAAGGCGCTGGCGGTCGGCGGCGGGCGCCGTCGCGGCGTCCACCACCCCCAGCGGATTGCCGAAATTCCCGTCGGCATCGGTGAACACCCGCAGAACGCTCACATCGACGGTCATGACCCGACTCTACGACGCGGCGAACCCCCGACCGATCAGGTAGCGCTGCGTTCGTCGGTGTCGATCGCATCGAACACGGCGACGCGGGTGTCCAGTGAGCCGGAGACCGCGCGTTCGCTGACGCCGTGGCGTAGCAGTTCGCGCAGCACCGCCTGGTCGTATTCGGCGGGCACGGTGTCGTCGATGAACCGTTCGACGACCTCGACGAAGCGGTCGGGATCGTCGTGGAACGGGAAGTGGCCGGAGCGGGAGAAGATCTCGAGGCGGGAGCCGGGCATCGCCGAATGCGCCATCCGGGCGTGGCTGACCGGGATCATGGCGTCCTGGTCTCCCCAGATCAATTGCACGGGAACGGATTCGGTCAGATAACATCGGTCCAGCATCGTCACCACCTGTCCGCGCCAGTCCACCACCGAGCGCAGGGTGCGGGTGAACGCCGACGAGGCGGTCGGTTCGGGCAGGTCGGCCAGGATCCGCAACGCGTCGGGGATGTCGCGGCCCAGGCCGGTCGACCCGAACACGGTGCCCAGCGCGCGGCCGGCGACCTGCAGCGTCGGCAGCACCATCGGCAGCCGCAGCAGCGCCAGTGCCTCACCGCCCAGCGGCAGTGAGGCGAGCCGCAGTGCGATGTTGACGTCCTTGGTGACGCCGCCCGCCCCCACCAGGATCAGCCGCTCCACCAACTGCGGGAACTGGTAGGCGAACTGCATGGCCACCCCGCCGCCCAGGGAGTGGCCCACCACGGTGACCTTCTCGACGTCCAGCACGCTCAACAGGTCACGCATGCCGTTGGCGTAGGCCGCCACCGAGTAGTCGGCCCGCGGCTTGTCGGACTGGCCGTGGCCGAGCAGGTCCGGGGCGATGACGGTGAACCGTTGTGCCAGCTTGCTGTGCACCGAGTGCCACGTCGTGGAGTTGTCGCCGATCCCGTGGATCAGCAGCAGTGCCGGCCCGGACCCGGCGATCCGGAACGCCCGGCGGTAGCCGTGGATGGTCTGGTAGTGCAGCGTGGGAGTGAGCTCCCGTACCGCTTGCAGATTGGGCTTTCGCTGCGTCATGTCCAACCTCGTCGTCGCGGCGGGTGGACTCCTCAGGTCTCGCCGTTGTCGGTGAAACCGTCCTTGAAGTCCTCGGCGTGCTGGGCCAGGAATCGCTCGAACTCCGCGCCCAATTCCTCACCGCTGGGGAGCTCCTCGTCCCTGGCCAACAGCGACCGGTTCTCCTGCGCGGCAACGAATGCATCGTACTGGCGCTCCAGCGCGGTCACCACTTGAGCGACCTCCAGACTGCCCTCCACCTGCTCGTCGATCTTGGTGCGGATCTCCGCCCCGGCCTCGGTCAGGGCCTGCAGCGGAAATTGCAGCGAACTGGCCTGTGCGACCTGCGCCAGCAGCGCCTCGGCGGCGATCGGGTAGTCGGTCTGGGCCAGGTAGTGCGGCACGTGGACGGTGAACCCGACGACCTCGTGGCCATGCTGCGCCATCCGGTACTCCAGCAGGTTGGACACGCTGGCCGGAACCTGCACCTCACCCACCCACGGCTGGTGGTCGCCGAGCAGGTCGCGGTTGTTGGAGTGCGCGGTCATGCTCACCGGACGGGTGTGCGGCACCGCCATCGGGATGGTGCCCAGGCCGATCGTGCGGCGCACCCCGAGCCGCTCGGCCAGCAGCCGCACCGCGGTGATGAACCGCTCCCAGCGCAGATCCGGCTCCAGGCCGGCGAGCAGCAGAAACGGCGTGCCCACGCTGTCGTGCAGGGCATAGAGGTTCAGCTGCGGGTCGTCGTAGTCGGTGAAGTGGTCGGTCTTGAACGTCATCGGGGGCCGCCGGGATCGATAGTCCAGCAGCTCGTCGATGGCGAACGACGCCACCAGTTCGGTGTCCAGGGTGTTCCGCAGGTGCTCGGCGGCCAGCCGGATGGCGTGCCCGGCGTCGGAGAAGCCCTCGAGGGCGTGGATCAGGACCGGACCGCGGCCGTCGTCCGAGGACAACTGCGGTGCGGGGAACTCCAGTTCGTACATTCCGGTCTGTTCGGGCTGGTAGTGCGCTGCGTCCTCGTCAGCCATTGCGTTCCACCTCCTCGCGGCGCCGGACACCGCGTCGGTGCCCTCGACCGTGCCAACAGTCTCTCTCACATTGCCCCGGGCGCCCATCTCAACCGCCCGTGTTTGGTCAACGCGGCCGCCGCCGCAGCCGTTCCCGATCGACGCGTCCGGCAGGAACAGACCGCCCCGGTGGTGCATCATCGTCGTTCATGCGGGTAGCGGCGGCGGTGCTGGCCATCACGATGGCGGCGACCACCACCGTGTCCTGCCAGCGTCCCGCGCCGCCACCGCCCACCGTCCCGGCCGCGCGCCCCGTCCCGCCGATGCCCGCGGTCGGGGCGGTGTTCCTCGGCGGCACCGACACCCACACCTGTACCGGCGCGGTGGTGCACTCCGCTCCCGGCGACCTGGTCCTGACGGCGGCGCACTGCCTCGAGGCGCAGTACCCGGCGACGTTCGTGCCGGGCTTCGACGGGCACAACGGTCCGGCCGACGTCTGGCACATCGACACCGTGTACCTCGATCCGCGCTGGGTGACGTCCCAGGACCCGGCCGCGGACTACGCCTTCGCCCGGGTCAGCAGGCCGGCGGGCGGCAAGGTCGAGGCGGTGGCCGGCTCGGCCCTGGTGCTGGGGACGGCGCCGGGCGAGGGCACCGACGTGACGATCACCGGCTACCCGCTGGGTGTCGGGGGCGCCCCGGTCGGCTGCCGGTCGGTGACCGGGCCCGCCGCCGAGGGCTACCCCTCGTTGCGGTGCGGCGGCCTGGTCGACGGCACCAGCGGGGCCCCCTGGATCAGTGGGCCCGCGGCGGTGGGCGTGGTCGGCGGCCTCGACGGCGGCGGCTGCGACGACAGCCTGTCCTTCACGCCGCGCTTCGACGACCGGACGGCGGCGCTGCTGGCGCGGGCCGAGGCCGGCGGCCCCGGCGACGCCGCGCCCAACGCCTTCGCCGACCAGTGCTGAGGTCTAGGTGCGGAACTGGTTGAGCGCCCGCATCTTGTTCATCACGTCGAGCGCGGCCACCTTGTAGGCCTCGGAGAACGTGGGGTAGTTGAACACCGCGTCGACCAGGTACTCCACCGTGCCGCCGCAGCCCATGACGGCCTGGCCGATGTGCACCATCTCGGTGGCGTTGGTGCCGAAGATGTGCACGCCGAGCAGGGTGAGGTCCTCGGTGGACACCAGCAGCTTCAGCATGCCGTAGGAGTCGCCGGCGATCTGGCCGCGCGCGAGTTCGCGGTAGCGCGACACCCCGACCTCGTAGGGGACGGCGTCCTTGGTGAGCTCGACCTCGGTGGCGCCCACGTAGGACACCTCCGGGATCGAGTAGATGCCGATCGGCTGCAGCGCGGTGATGCCCGCTGTGGGCTCGCCGAAGGCGTGATAGGCGGCCAGCCGGCCCTGCTCCATCGAGGTGGCCGCCAGTGCGGGGAAGCCGATGACGTCACCGACGGCGTAGATGTGGTCGACCTTGGTCTGAAAGGTCTTGTCGTCGACGAAGATCCGGCCCCGGTCGTCGGACTCCAGGCCGGCGTTGGCCAGGTCGAGCTGGTCGGTCTGGCCCTGCCGCCCGGCCGAGTACATCACCGTCTCGGCGGGGATCTGCTTACCGCTGCGCAGCGTGGTGACGGTGCCCGCCGAGCCGACGTCCACCGCGGTGACCTCTTCACCGAACCGGAACGTCACCGCAAGGTCGCGCAGGTGAAAACTGAGCGCCTCCACGATCTCGCGGTCGCAGAAGTCCAGCATGGTGTCGCGCTTCTCGACGACGGTCACCTTGGTGCCGAGCGCGGCGAACATCGAGGCGTACTCGATGCCGATCACGCCGGCTCCCACCACCACCATCGACCCCGGGATGGACTTCAGATCGAGAATGCCGTCGGAGTCCAGCACCCGGTTCTCGTCGAACTCCACCCCGACCGGCCTGGCCGGTTTGGTGCCGGTGGCGATGATGACGTGGTGGGCGGTGACCTCGATCCGCTCGGCGCGGCTGGGGTCCTCGACCAGGATGGTGTGGGCGTCGAGGAATCGGCCGTGACCCTCGTAGAGCTCGATGCCGTTGCGCATCAGCTGGTTGCGCACCACGTCGACCTCTTTGCCGATCACATGCTGGGTGCGCGCCAAGAGGTCGGCCGGGGTGATCTTCTCCTTGACCCGATAGCTGGCGCCGTAGAGTTCGCGCTGGCTCATCCCGGTCAGGTAGAGCACGGCCTCCCGCAGCGTCTTCGACGGGATCGTGCCGGTGTTGACGCAGACCCCGCCGAGCATGCGGCCACGCTCGATGATGGCCACCGACTTGCCCAGTTTGGCGGCCGCGATCGCGGCCTTCTGCCCGCCCGGCCCCGAGCCGATGACGACGAGGTCGTATTCCAAACCCATGAGCAAAAGGTCTACGCCGGTTTGCCTGATCTCGCATGCTGACGGGCCCAATGCCGGGTGAACAATGTCACTGCCGCCGGGGAGTTCCACAGCCCCGGGTTCATCCACAACCGGGCCGCCGGGCGCCCGTCGGCGCCGCCGCGGCGACGGGGCTCCTTGACAGCGTCGGGCCATGACCACACATCGTCGCGACTTCCGCATCAACCGCCCGGGCGCGCTCATCGCCGCCCTGCCCGCCGTACTGGGCTTCGTCCCGGAGAAATCGCTCGTACTCGTGGCCCTGGAACGGGGGCAGCTGGGCGCGGTGATGCGCGCCGATCTGTCCGACGGGCTCATCGACAACCTCGGGCACCTCGCAGAGCTGGCGGCCGCCTCCGGGGCCGACACGTTCGTGGCGGTCGTCGTCGACGAGGCGGGCGCGCTGTGCCCGATCTGCAACGACGATCACCGCCGGCTGTGCGGCGCGCTGGCCGAGGCGCTGGCCGGACACGATATGGACCTGGCGGCCTGCCACGTGGTCGACCGGGTGGCTGCCGGCGGCAGCTGGCACTGCGTCGACGGGTGCGACAGTAAGGGAACCGTGGAGGATCCGACCGCATCGCCGCTTGCCGCCGCCGCGGTGCTCGACGGGCGCCGGCTGTACAACCGCCGCGCCGACCTGGTCGCGGTGATCGCCGTGGCCGACCCCGGCCGCTCGGCCACGCTGGCCGACGCCATCGCGCAGTGTGCCGCCCGCCGCGAACAGGACCGGCAGGCCGACCCGGACGGCTGCGCGCGACGCGACGTCGAGGCCGCGCTGGAGGCGGCGGCCCGGGTGTGCGACGGTGGCACGCTCGGCGATACCGAGGTGGCGGCGCTGGCGAGCGCGCTCACCGACGTCGCGGTGCGCGACACGCTCTACGCGCTGGCCGTCGGCGCCGCGGCCGGGCAGGCCGAGACGTTGTGGGCGCTGCTGGCCCGCACGCTGCCCGAGCCGTGGCGACTGGAAGCCCTTGTGCTGCTGGCATTCTCGGCGTACGCGCGAGGTGATGGGCCGCTGGCCGGGTTGTCGTTGGAGGCCGCGCTCCGCGGCGACCCGAAGCACCGGATGGCCGGCATGCTCGACACCGCCCTGCAGTCCGGGATGCGCCCCGAGCAGATCCGCGAACTCGCCGGCACCGGCTACCGACTGGCCAGACGGCTGGGGGTGCGGCTGCCACCGCGGCAGGCGTTCGGGCGCCGGGCGGTGTAGCGCGGGCCTTTCAGCGGCGGGGGGGCGTGGCCGTGCTAGACCTTCTCCACCTTCACGGCGTGCGCCATCTCGTGGGGCAGATCGACGTTCTCGTGGCCGGCGTTGATGATGGTGACCCCGCCGTCGGGATTGGACTCGACCTGCACCCGCGCGTTGGGCACTACCCCGGCGTCCTTGAGCCGGCTGATTAGCGACACGTCGCCCTGCACGTGCTCGGTGAGCTGGCGAACCACCACCGCGACGGGCGTGCCTGCCGGCAGCTCGGTCAGCCGCACCAGGTTCGCGTCCTGGCGAGCCTGTGTGCCGTCGAGGCCGAGCAGCGCCAGGCCGGGGATCGGGTTGCCGAAGGGGGAGACGGTGGGGTTGTCCAGCACCCGGACCAGCCTGCGCTCGACGTCCTCGCTCATCACGTGCTCCCAGCGGCAGGCCTCGGCGTGCACTTCCTCCCAGGGCAGGCCGATCACGTCGACGAGCAGTCGCTCGGCGAGCCGATGCTTGCGCATCACCGAGACCGCCAGCGAGCGGCCCTTCTCGGTGAGTTCGAGGTGCCGGTCACCGGCCACGTGCAGCAGACCGTCGCGCTCCATCCGCGAGACGGTCTGGCTGACGGTCGGTCCACTCTGCTCGAGACGCTCGGCGATGCGGGCCCGCAGCGGAACCACGCCCTCTTCCTCGAGGTCGTAGATCGTCCGCAGGTACATCTCGGTGGTATCGACCAGATCGTTCATAGGTCACCCTTCGTTCGAGCCCGAGTCTACTTGCCTACCTGGGCGAACGGCCGGACAACACCGGGTGGAAAGAGCGGTATGCCCGCCGGAGACATCCGGCGGGCATACCTCGTGGTCGTCAGCTGTGAACGCGTTCAGCTGGCGTAGGACCGCAGGCGGTCGGCGCGCTCGCCATTGCGCAGCTTCGACATCACCTCGCGCTCGATCTGCCGGACCCGCTCGCGCGAGAGCCCGAACAGCTTGCCGATCTGGTCGAGGGTGCGGGGCTGCCCGTCGTCGAGCCCGAAGCGCAGCCGGATCACCTGCTGCTCGCGCTCGTCGAGCGTGGCGAGCACGTGTCGGATGTCGGTGTGCAGCAGTTCGGAGATCACCGCATTCTCGGCCGACATCGCCTCGGCGTCCTCGATGAAGTCACCCAGCGGGGCTTCCTCGTCGCTGCCGACCGGCATGTCCAGGCTCACCGGGTCCCGGCTGTGCTCGAGTAGGTCGTTGATCTTCTCCACCGGGATGCCCGACTCTTCGGCCAACTCGTCGTCGGTGGCTTCACGGCCGAGGTTCTGGTGCATCTCCCGCTTGATCCGGGCGAGCTTGTTGACCTGCTCGACGAGGTGGACGGGCAGCCGGATGGTGCGGCTCTGGTCGGCCATGCCGCGGGTGATGGCCTGGCGGATCCACCAGGTGGCGTAGGTGGAGAACTTGAATCCCTTTGTGTAGTCGAACTTCTCCATCGCGCGGATCAGGCCGAGGTTGCCCTCCTGGATCAGGTCCAGCAGCGGCATGCCGCGCCCGGTATAGCGCTTGGCCAGCGACACCACCAGACGCAGGTTGGCCTCGAGCAGATGGCTGCGCGCGGCCTGGCCGTCGCGCACCACGATCGCGAGATCGCGCTTGCGGTTCTCACTGATCCGCTTGCGGGTGGCGAGCAGGTGCTGGGCGTACAGGCCGGCCTCGATCCGCTTGGCCAATTCGACCTCGTCGGCGGCGGTCAGCAGAGCGGTCTTGCCGATGCCGTTGAGATACACACGCACCAGGTCGGCGGCTGGACTCTGGGCGTCCAGATCGCTGTCGATCCGGCTTGTGGTGGCGTTTGCCATGGGTGGCCTCCTGGTCGCTCCAAGCTGTCAAGACGTCCAACGTCCGTCAGGAGCAAAGAGTTCCCAGGGGATCGTCATCTCACACCCTCTGAAGTGCAGAAATGCGGCGGGGATCTGAGAATCGGCTGAGAATCGGGCGCGACGGCGCTCAGCGGGAACCGTCGTCGACCACGTGGGCCGCCCGCGGTTGCGCGGTCGCGCTCAAGCCCACCTCCAGCGCGGGCCGCTCCGCCCGGGGGAAAAGCGCTGTGTGCCGCGGCGCGTTCTCGTAACGGCGGGGTTCCTCGGCCCGCCGCGGGGGGCGGTCGTTGGCGATCAGCACCGCGATCCACGGCAACGGTATCGACACCGCGACGATCGCCAGCGAGATCAGACCGTTGTGCCAGATCCCGTACGCAACGGCGGCCAGGATGAGGGCGGGAATGCGGAACGACATGATCGTCAGGTACTTGCGGACTCGCGCGCGGTGCTGCTCCTCGTAGGCCGGGGCCGCGGCAGTGATGAGCACCGGCCGACCGTCGTCGTCGAACCCGAGCTCGTGCTTCATGGCTCCACTGTTCCACATCTGCGGCGTCATGGAACCTCTGGTTTCTTACGACTGTCTGACCGGGCACAATATCGGTCATGCAGACCCAGACAATCGAACGCACCGATGCCGACGAAAAGGTCGACGACGGGACCGATGGCGACGCCCAGAAATACTTCCACTACGTCAAGAAGGACAAGATCGCCGAGAGCGCGGTGATGGGCACTCACGTGGTGGCGTTGTGCGGCGAGGTCTTCCCGGTGACGCGCTCGGCCAAGCCCGGCTCGCCGGTCTGCCCGGACTGCAAGCGCATCTACGACACCCTCAAGAAGGGCTGACCGGGGCCGAGGCCACCGGTTCGTTCTCCTCGGTCTGCTCCTGCGGCGCCGGCCGTGCGTTGCGCCCGTCGCGATTGCGCAGCGACCTGGCCTTGTACCGCAACCAGGTTCGCAACTTGTGGCCTTTTGGAATCGGGGCCGGCCATTCCTCGTCGATCGCGGCGTTGAGTTCGGCGCCGATCATGATCGCGAATCCGAGGAAGAACGCGAACAGCAGGAAGGCGATCGGGGTGGCCAGCGCGCCGTAGGTGTAGCCGGTGCGGGTGATGTAGCTCAGATAGATCCGTAGTCCGACCGTCGCCACGACGAAAACCGCGGTGGCCAGGATCCCACCCCAGATCAGCCGATGGGTGGGCAGCGGCCGGGGCAGTGACACCCGATAGAGGATCGTGACCGCCAGCACCAGGCCGAGCACCAGCAGCGGGAAGTAGCCGTAGCGCAGCACGTTGTCCCAGCTGTCCGGGATGTACTCGGAGATCTTGCGCGGGCCCAGCGCCACGATCGGGGCCGCCGCGATCACGAACACCAGCATCACCATGTAGAGCCCGAGCGCGAAGAACCGCTGCCGGACCGGGTGGCGTAGCGGGGTCTGGTCGTGGGCCTCGACGACGGAGTCGACGAACGCCGAGATGGCCGAGGACCCGGCCCACAGGCTGATGACGAAGCCGAGCGAGACCACCTCGCCGCGGGCGCCCTGCACGATGTCGTTGACCGTGGGCGCGATGATCTCGGTGACGATATTGGTGGAGAAGAAGCTGCCCGCCGTGCTGATCAGCTGCTTCTCGATGGCGGCCAGCGTGTCCGGACCGAACAGCGGAGCGATGTAGGCCAGGCTGCCGAGCATGCCCAGCAGCAGCGGCGGCAGCGACAACACCGACCAGAAGCCGGCCTGCGCCGACTCGGAGAAAATGGAGTCGTCCCAGCTTTTCGCCACGGTTCGGCGGGCGATGCGCCATGCGTGGTGGCGGCGTGGCGGCGGCTGCTGGTCGGTCATGACCTGTCCAGCATTACCGACGACGGCGGCCGTGCCCAGCGACACGACCGCGAGTCGCGATTACGCGTCGACCGGTTGAACTTCCAGGACCGCGGCGAGTTCGACCAGCTTGGCCTGGTGTTCGTTGGCGTGGTGCTGGCAGAACAGCAGCTCCGCGCCGGAGGGGAGCTTGGCGCGCACGCGGGCCGCTGCTCCGCAACGGTCACAGCGATCAGCCCGGGTAAGTTCGGGGCTGGTCAGCGTTGCGTTCATGGGCTCCTCCAAAGGTGCTCAGCGCTGTGGTGGCTCATCGCCGCCGTCGCGTATCTCTACTGTGTCAGACGTTTTGTGTTCAGGCCTTGTTCCGCGGGCTGTTCGAGGTTGTGTCGTGTCTCACGCCCTCTCCTGTTGCGGGTGTTGCAGTGTGGTCGTATGCACCCGAATCCGGATGTCCTACTCCACCTGTGCGGACAGCGGGACTGGAACTCAGCCCGCCGAGGCGGGGAACTTCGCCCCGATTCCCTCCGCGAGGTCGGATTCGTGCATCTATCCGCGCCGGAGCAGGTTCATCTGCCTGCCAACCGGCTCTTCGCCGGCCGTACCGACCTGGTGCTGCTGCGCATCGACCCCGACCGGCTCGGCTCGCCGGTGCGTTGGGAACACGGAGTTCCAACGGACCCCGAGTCCATGCTGTTCCCGCATCTGTACGGCCCGCTGCCGGCCAGCGCTGTGGTGATGGTCACGCCGTACGTCCCGGGTCCGGACGGCAGCTTCGCGCCGCTTCACTCCGCCACATAGGCGTCGGCCTCGATCTCGATCAGCAGTTCCGGCTCGATCAGCGCGGACACCTCGACCATGGTCGCCGCCGGGCGGATGTCACCGAAGAACTCGGCGTGCACGGCGCCGATCTCCCGCCACCGGGAGATGTCGGTGACGAACATCCGGATGCGTACCACGTCGGCCGGCGAGCCCCCCAGCTCGCGCAGCGCGGTCTCGATGCGCCGCAACGCATTTCGGGTCTGCTCGGCAACGCCGTCACCGGGGGCGGTGGTTCCGGAGACCGCGATGAACCCACCGGCGCGCACCGCCCTCGAATAGCCGACCACCGGCTCGTAGGCCGAGTGGGAGGAGAGGTTCACACGCCGGGTCACGTCGTCACCGTAGCGCCGATCCCGCCCGCGGCGTACCCGATTTTGCGCGGCGCGGCGCTCCGGTCCCGGTCCACGGATCCCACGTTATTTTCGAGTGCGTTAAATTCTCCCCGGACGCACGAGTGGCGGGAGACGTGGTGGCGCGCCAGGCCCGAGCGGAGATGACCCGCGGCAAGATCATCGACGCCGCGGTGGACCTGTTCGAGGCGGTCGGCTACGGGGACACCGACCTCACCGCCATCATCAAGCGGGCGGGTGTCACCAAGGGCGCGTTCTACTACCACTTCGAGGGCAAGGATCAGGTCGCCGACGCCATCATCGACGAGGGCAAGGTGCGACTCCAGCAGGCCTTCGTCAACGCCGACCGGTTCTCGTCGTCGGCGTTGCAGTGCCTAGTGGTGGCGACCTTCGAAGTGGCCCGTCTGATGCGGACCGACAGGCTGGTCGGCATCGGAAACCTGCTGGCGCAGTCGTTGAGCCAGATCGGGGGCGCCGGCACCCGGGCCTACGTCGACTTCACCGCGGTCTTCATCGATCACGCGAAAAGTGCTGCGGCACAGGGCGATCTGCGCACCGACGTGGTGCCCGAGGAGGCCGGTGAGGCGATCTGGGTGGCCGTGCTCGGCTGCCATCTGTTGTCGGACGCGATCGGCGACGACCTCTTCGCGCGGCTCGCCCGGGCGTGGCGGGTGTTGATCGTCGGCGTCGTCGCCGAAGAGTCAGTGACGTTCTTCGAGGATTTCCTGGTCCGCACCGCTGCGCAGTACGGGCCGGCGCCCGGCTAGTCCAGGTAGTCGCGCACTAGGGACTGATATGCGCTGTGCTTGACCAGGGAAAACGGTGGTGGTAGGGGAGCGTAAGCGGTCCCAATATCTTGGACTGAATGCACGCTGGCGGGATGGCCCTTCGCTTGTCACACCGTCGACGAATGGGCTGCTATTCCGTCGAAATATTTACGCCTCTGTCAGACTTAGTCGATCTGCCTGTAGACCACCGGGGGGATTGCGGTCATGACGAACGGGCCTGGGCGCGCCCGGTCAGAGGAACGGCTCGGGCCACACGACGTCACTGATGAGACTATGGTCGTCGATCCTCGCGTAGGCGGAGCCGGGGGCAACTACCAGCAGGGCGTGCCCGTGGATCACGCTGTGGATCATGCACATCCCAGAACAGGTGTGTCCGTGTCCGGGTCGCGCTGGCAATCTGCGGCAGTCTCGGTGGTCTACGTCTTCGCAGCGTTGGACTGGGTCGGTTGGGCAACCGGCCATGAAGTACTGACCCGCGTCTATCCGACCTGGCCGCAGATGGTTCCCTGGACCAGCCTGTTTCTGGCTGCTCTCGGTACGGCGATCTTGCTGCAATCCGGTAAGCCCTCTCGCCGCAGAGTCCGGATGGGACGGACTGTCGCGACGATGGTGGTTGTTCTTACGGTTTTGGTGGTCGCCGAGTACGCAGCAGGTCGCGGCTTGGGCATTGATCGGGTGTGGTTCAGAAACGCTGTCGGGGCGGCGCAGGCTACTTGGCCTGGACGCCCGAGTCCGCAGACTGCGCTGTCTGCTGGTCTGCTGGCCGCAGCGATTTTGCTCTCACGAAATCACCGCCGTGGGGTTCGATGGTTGTGGTCTTTGACCTGGACCATCGCGATGACCGCGCCGGCCATCACCGTTATCGCTTATGCGTTCGGCGCGAGCCATTTGGTGGGTGTCACACCGTCAACCGGTATGGCCTTGGTGACGGCCCTATGTCTGCTGCTGCTGGGTATGGCTACCGTGTTGATATGTCCTGAGTACGAGCCGGCAGCATCGCTATTGTCCCGTCCGGATCTGGGAACGTTGGTTCGGCTCGCTTCGGTGGTCGCCGGCTTTCCGATACTGTTGGGCCTGGTCAGGTGGGCCTTCGTCGGGCTTGGTGCAACGGATGAGTCGGCACTGACACTCTCGGTAGCTTTGTGCACCGGGCTGCTCGGTTTGGCGACAATGTTCGTGAGTCAGCGTGAGTCGATACAACGTGCAAGGTTGCGCACCGCTGCTGAGGCGATGCTCGACCCGCAGGTGCTTCTGGAGGCAGCTAGGGACTCCTCGGGGCAGGTCGTTGACTTCGTCTACCGCGAGGTCAACCGGGCGACCTGTGACTACCTCGGGATGGCCCGCGAGGACTTGCTGGGTCGCGGGGTGGTCGAGACCATGCCGGGCCTTAAAGGCGCACCGCTCGCCGATTACATCCGGTGCCTGGAGACCGGTGAGCCGTTGATCCTCAACGATTTCTCCTACGACAACGAGATTCTGGCGGACACCCGCCGCTATGACCTTCGGGTGACCCGGGCCTCGCGATCGGCCATCACGCTGACGTGGCGCGACATCACCGACCGCTTCCAGGCGACGCAGGAGCTGGCCCGCAGCCGCGATCTGCTGCGGGCATCCGCCGATGCGATGTTCAACCCGCAGGCCTTGGTGGAAATGGTAACCACCCCCGACGGGGAGGCCGATCTGGTTCTTCGCGATGTCAACCGAGCCTTCTGTGAGTACATCTCCCAAGATCGGACCGCCCTCCTGGACCGGAGCCTGCTGGGGTTGTTTCCGGGTATAGCCGGCGCGGGACTGATGGAGCGCTATGTGGAGTGCGCTGAAACCGGTGTACCGGTGGTGCTCGACGACATCGAGTACTTCACCGAGTTCATCAACCAGCCGCGCCGCTTCGATATCCGCGCGGCTCAGGTTGATATCAGCCTGATCTCTCTGACCATTCGGGACACCACCGCACGGTTCGAGACTGCACGAAGGGTGGCTGAGTCGGAGCGCAGGTTCCGGCTGCTGGTTGAAAGCAGATCGGAAGAGCGTCGTGT